>Ga0137372_10000067_pt1 | contig 69640 bp, 69 predicted proteins | sample SagtaG_6_FD_104911 | JGI IMG/M metagenome (GOLD analysis project Ga0137372, IMG submission 104911) | Vadose zone soil microbial communities from Sagehorn Ranch, Mendocino, California, USA - Sage1_R_60_16 metaG | ecosystem: Environmental > Terrestrial > Soil > Vadose zone | place: USA...
CGCCCGGCCCGCCGGTCGGTCCGGGACCCGCCGCGGCGGCCGCGGTGATCGCCCGGTTGATCGCGTCGCTGTCGATCGTGACGCCGTCGCCTCTAGCGCCGTAGTGCGTCACGTCGAAGATCCGACCCGGTCCCGAGCCCGGCGGCGCCGGCTCGATCGGGCCCGCGGTGGCCGCGCTCGACGGCACCAGCGGCAGTGCGGCGCCGACCGCGCCGGCCGCTCCCACCGTCACCATCCGGCGGCGACTGATCGACATACCCATGGCCTCCCCTTTCACTGACCAACCAGACATCCACCAACGTAACTGGCTAATCCAGCTTGCTGCTAGCGGATGGGGGTACACCAGGCCTTCTCTCACCGGGCGGGAACCGCGGGGGGTGCGCACCGCCCGGCACGCATTTACGTTCGTCAATTCTGTCGCAACCTGGGCAGTCGCAACCTGCGCAGCGGCGTATCCGGCATCTCCCGGCCGGCTCATGTGTGGTGAGCCACGGCACCGGATCGTGGATGGGCACAGGAAGGATCCACATGCTCAAGAGGAAGAGGACGTTCGTCGGCGCGCTGGTCGCCGCGACCGCCGCGCTGACCGTTCTGGGTACGGTCCCGGCGCATGCCGCACCGGGCCGGGACAAGCCCGTTCCGCCCGCGACGGCGAAGGTTGACGACAGCCTCGCTCCCGACCGGGGCGCGGCTGCCCGGGCCGCTTCGCCGGGTGCGGCGGCGGCGCTGGCGGCGATCCAGACCCGGATCGCGAACTACGTCGCCAGGCACGGCACCGCGTACACCTTCGGCAGCTACGTGGACGCCGGCACCGGGCGGATCGTGCTCGACACCGACGCACCGGCGAGCGTGGTGTCCTCGCTGACCGACCTCTCCGGCGCCGCGACCGAGCAGCGGCAGGCGGTTGGCCAGATGCAGGTACACCGCCAGACGGTGTCCGACACGTTCAACCGCCGCGACGACGTCCCGTCGTACTGGGGCGGCGCGGGCATCACGGCCGAGGGTTTCATCTGTTCGGCCGGCTACGCGGTGCAGAACTCGGTCGGCACCAGGTTCATGGTCACCGCCGGCCACTGCTTCAACAACGGCGCCACGGTGCTGACCGAGTCCGGCGCGAACACCTTCGGCACCGTCTCCAACCGGCGCCTGCCCACGGTCACCGGCGACGCCAGTGACATGGAGCTCGTCGGCGGGCAGTCCTACGCCGGCCGGGTATACACCGGTGGCGTCTTCAGCACCACCAGCGGCCCGGTGGTCGCGGCCGGAACCGCCTTCGTCGGGTACACCAACTACTGCCACAGCGGTCGGACCACCGGCGAGAACTGCGGTCACACCGCGAACAGCATCACCGCGCAGGTGTGCACCCAGTCCGGCTGCAAGTCGCCGGTCATCGCGTTCACCGGTGGCACGATGATCCAGGGCGGCGACTCCGGCGGTACCTTCTACGCCAAGGACGGCTCCGGCGGCATCTGGATCCGGGGCAACGTGATCGCCTCCGACGGCACCACCGGCTGGGCCGAGCCGTGGACGGTCATCTCCCCCACCCTGGGCGTCAGCATCGTGACCGGCTGACCCGCGTTGAGAACGGCCGGGGACACGCGTCCCCGGCCGTCCGGGTCACCGCACCTCCCGGATCACTGCACCTCCCGGGTCACCGCACCTCCAGCGGCCACGGGCCGCCGAAGGAGGTCACACCCGCGCCGTCGTCGGGGGTGATCACCACCCGCGCGTACAGCTGATAGGTCCCGGGGGGAAGGCGCGCGCCACCCGGGTCACAGGCCACGAGGGTGGCGTCGGCGGGTAGCCGCTCGGTCCTTCCCGGGGTGAGGTCCCAGCGGATCGCCATCGCGTCCTGCGCCATCGGCGTGGTCACGACGCGGCCGTCCCGGACGAGGAACACGTCGGCGCGCGGCAGGACCACGCCCCGGACGGCCACCCGGCTGGTGACCTCGACCGTCCCGGTGACCGACCCCGCGCCGGCCGCCGCGATGGCCGGGAACCGCCCGGTCAGCGTCAGCACGCCGGGGGCTTGCGGTTGGAACGGCTGCCCGCACGCGAGTGCGGGACCGGCGCCGGGCGCGGGATCCACGGTCACCCGCTCCTTGGGCGATGCCTCCGGCATCGGCGCGCTACCCACCTGGGCGCGGTTGCCGCAGCCGGTGGCGGCGAGGACCACGGCGAGCAGGAGCATCGCCGTCCGGCCAGGGTCTCCCCGGCGCTGCGGCATGACGACCCTCCGTTCCGGTGTGCGACCTGACCAGCCTTTGACGCACCGGATGCCGGCGGGGTTCCGGGGGCGCCGCCACGATTTGCCCTCGCACTGAGCCGGCGATACCTCACGGCAGCACCTGGATCTTGCGGCCGATGCCGGCCGCGAACTGCTCCAGCGCCTGCGGGTACTTGTCGAGCGGGAGCCGGTCGCTGATGAACACCTCCGGGTCGAGGATGCCACCGGCGAACAGCTCGGCGGCGCGTTCGTAGCTGTGCAGCACGGCCATCGAGCCGGTGATGGTGATCTCCTGGTTGTAGATGCGGTAGGGCTCGATGGTGGCGCGGGTGGCGTAGTCGGCGACGCCGAACTGGAGGAAGGTGCCCCCCTTGCCGACCCGGTTGAGGCCGTCCTGGATGGCGTGCGCGTTGCCGGTGGCGTCGATGACGATCTCCCAGCCGCGCGGCCGGTCCAGCTCGGCCGCCGCGCTGACCGCGCTGGTGCAGCCCAGCTCCCGTGCGGTGGCCAGCCGGTCCGGGTTGATGTCGACAACGTCCACTGTGGACGCTCCGGTCCGCTTGGCGAGTTCGAGCATCATCAGGCCCATGGTGCCGGCGCCGTAGATGAGGATGGTGGCGGCCATTTCCGCGCGCAGCACGTCGTACCCGCGCAGCGCGCAGGACAGCGGTTCGATCAGTGCCGCGTCCTCGACGCGTACGTGCTCCGGCAGCGGTACGCAGTTGGCCACCGGGGCCTTGGCGAACTGCGCAGCTCCACCCGGGACGGTGACCCCGATGGCCGCCCACCGCTCGCACAGGTTGTCCCGCCCGCGCCGGCAGTAGTGGCACTCGTGGCAGAACAGCGACGGGTCGACGGCGACCCGCTCGCCCACCCGCCGCTCGGTGACGTCGGTACCGACCTCGACGATCCGCCCGGCGAACTCGTGACCGGGCACGATCGGCAGGGTGGGCGCGAACTCGCCGTGCAGGATGTGCAGGTCGGTACCGCACAACCCGCACGCGGCCACCTCGACGATCACGTCGCGGGGGCCGGGCGTGGGGTCCCCGACGTCGGTCACCTCGACCACGCCGGGCGAGCTGATCACAGCAGCCTTCATCTCAACTCCTAGTCACTTGACCGCGCCCAACGACAGACCCTGGACCAGCTTGTCCTGGGCGGCGAAGCCCGCGACCAGCACCGGCAGGGAGATCGCGGTGGCCGCGGCGCAGACCTTGGCGAGGAACAGCCCTTGGCTGGTGATGAAGCTGGTCAGGAAGACCGGCGAGGTAGCGGCGACCACCCCGGTGAGGACCCGGGCGAAGAGCATCTCGTTCCAGGCGAAGATGAAGCAGATCAACGCGGTCGCGGCGATCCCGGGCGCGGCCACCGGGACGATCACCCGGCGCATGATGGTGGGCAGCCGGGCCCCGTCGATCTCGGCCGCCTCCAGGATCGAGACCGGGACCTCGGCCAGGAACGAGTGCATCATCCACACCGCGATCGGCAAGTTCATCGAGGTGTACAGGAGGACCATCAGCCAGATGTTGTCCAGCAGGCCCAGCTTCTGCGCGATCAGGTAGATCGGCAGCAGCGCGGCCACCACCGGGAGCATCTTGGTGGACAGGAAGAAGAACAGCACATCGGTCCACTTGCGGACCGGCTTGATGGCCAGGGCATACGCCGCCGGGATGGCCAGCAGCAGTACCAGGATCGTGGAGCAGATGCTCGCTATCGCCGAGTTGATGAGGTAGGGCCACGGGCTCGCTCCGGTGGTGGCGCCGAAGAACTCCCGGTACCCGTCCAGGGTCAGCGGTGCGGTGAACTTCGGCGGGTTCGTACCGGCGTCCGCCTCGCTGTGGAACGAGGTGAGCACCATCCAGGCCACCGGCACGAAGAACGTGATGCCGACCAGCCAGGCCACCAGCCCCCAGAGAGCACGGCTGGTACGGGACGCGGTCATCGCTTGGCCTCCTCGCGGAACAGGGACGAGACCACGCGCAGCGCGAAGGTGGCGATGATGATCGTGGCGATCACCACGACCACCCCGGCCGCGGAAGCGCGCCCGTAGTCATGGGCCTGGTAGAAGGTCTGGTAGATGGTGTACGGCAGGTTGGCCGTACCCAGCCCGCCGGAGGTGATGGTGAAGACGGAGTCGAAGTTCTGCACCACGTAGATCGACCCGAGCAGCGCGCCCAGCTCCAGGTACCGGCGCAGGTGCGGCAGCGTGATGTAGCGGAAGGTCTGCCAGGCCCCGGCTCCATCCACCCGGGCCGCCTCGAGCGCCTCGGTCGGCTGGCTCTGCAGGCCGGCCAGCAGGATCAGCATCATGAACGGCGTCCACTGCCAGGCCAGTTCGGTGACCACCGACCACAGCGGCGTCTGGGTGATCCAGTCCGGCTGCGGCGCGCCGTGCCCGAAGACCATGGTGAGTAGCCCGTTGAACAGCCCGTACACCGGGTTGTAGAGGGCGTGCTTCCACAGCAGGGCGGCGGCGACCGGCACCACCAGGAACGGTGCGATCATCATCGTGCGCACGACGCCCCGGCCGAAGAAGGCCCGGTCCAGCAGCAGCGCGATCAGCAGCCCGAGCAGCAGGCTGATCAGCACCACGGAGGCGGTCAGCACGACGGTGGTGATGACTGAGGAGCGCAGGATCTGGTCGGTCAGCACCGCCCGGTAGTTGTCCACGCCGGTGAAGCCGATCTCGTCCGGGTAGAGCGCATTCCAGTTCATAAATGAGATGACCAGCGTCGCCACGAACGGCAGCTGGGTCACCACCGCGAGGAACACCAGGGCCGGCAGCAATGGCGCCCGCCGTATCCACGCTCCCCGCCTGCGCCGGACCCCGGCGGGACGGGCCTCGATCGGCCCGGCCACCTGGGTGCCGGCGGTGTCCAACACACTCATCGGCTCTCTCCCGGTACGCGGTGGGGGTGCCCCGCCCCCAACCGGGGCACCCCCACCCGGTCTACTTGCCCTGGTACTTGGTCGCCACGGCGGCGGCCAACGGCTGGCCCTTGGCCAGGGCCTGCTCGACGGTCATCTGTCCGGCGATGGCCGAGCTGATGTCCTGCGACACCTTGGTGCCCAGATCGGTGAACTCAGGGATGTCGACGAACTGGATCCCGATGGTCGGGCGCGGCTGCACACCGGGGTTCTTCGGGTCGGCCGAGCTGATCGAGGTCTGGGTCTGCTTGTAGAACGCGGCGGCCGCCTTCTGGTAGTCGGGGTTGCTGTACAGCGAGTTGCGGGTGCCCGCCGGTACGCTCGCCCAGCCGAGCGTGGACCCGACGAGCTTCGCGTAGTCCTTGCCGGACGCCCAGGAGATGAACTTCCACGCCTCGTCGCTGTGCTTGGCCGCCTTCTCCATGCCCCACGCCCAGGTGTACAGCCAACCCGAGCTCTTGGTCAGGTTCACCGGAGCCTGGGCGTACCCCATCTTCCCGGCCACCGGCGAGCCGGCCGCCTCCAGCGAGCCGGCGGCCACGGTCGCGTCGTACCACATGGCCACCTTGCCCTGCTCCATGTTGTTCAGGCACTCGGTGAACCCGGCCTGCGGGGCGCCCGCCTCGCCATGGGTCCGGACCAGGTTGACGTAGAAGTTGGTGGCCTTGTTCCACTCCGCGCTGTTGAGCTGCGCCTGCCAGTCCTTGGTGAACCAGGTACCCCCGAAGGTGTTGACCACCGTCGTCAGCGGCGCCATCACCTCACCCCAGCCGGGCTGGCCACGCAGGCAGATCCCCTTCATCCCGGGCTGCGCGCCGTCCACCTTGGCGGCCAGGTCGGCCACCTCCTGCCAGGTCGGGTTGTCCGGCACGGTCAACCCCTTGGCCGACATGACGTCCTTGCGGTACATCAGGAACGACGACTCGCCGTAGAACGGCTCGGCGTAGAGCTTGCCGTCCTCGGCGGTCAGTGACTCGGTGATCGGCTTGAGGATGTCCGACTGGTCGAAGCCGCTGTCCGACTTCACGTAGTCGTCCAGCGGGTGCAGCCAACCGTTCTTGGCATAGAACGGCACCTCGAAGTTGCTGATCGTGGCCACGTCGTACTGTCCGGCCTGGCTGGAGAACTCCTGGCTGATCTTGTCCCGGACGTCGTTCTCTGGCAGCACGGTGAAGCGCACCGTGATCCCGGTCTGCTTGGTGAAGTTGTCCGCGGTCAGCTTCTGGAGCTCGACCATGGGCGGGTTGTTCACCATGAGAACGTTGACGGTCTTGCCTCCGCCTCCGCCCCCGCCCCCGCCGCCCGCGCCGGAGCAGGCGGTCACGCCCAGCGCCAGCACCGGCAAAGCCGCATATATGAGTACGTAAACACCGCGTTTGGGCACAGCACACCTCCAGGGGGTGGTTGACGTGCGTTGATGCCTGACTCAGACCCGGATGACCTGCGGTCCGAGCAGTGAATACCGGTGTGCCTCCGTCGCCGGTAGCGACGTGTCAGTAATGATCGTTTCGAAGTCCCCGATGTCGGCGAACCGGCAGAAGCTGGAGACCCCGAACTTGGTGTGCACCCCGCAGAACACACGGCGGCGCGCGACCCGGATCACCTGGGCCTTCACCTCCGCCACCGCCGGATCCGGGGTGGTCAGACCGCGCTCCCGGGAGATCCCGTTCGCGCCGACGAACGCCAGGTCGAGCACGAAACCGGAGAGCATCCCGGTGGCCCAGTGATCGACCGTGGCCAGGGTACGTCCGCGGACCCGACCGCCCAGCAACAGCACCGTTGCCGACTCCGCGGTGGCCAGCAGCGCGGCAGTCGGCAAGGACGCGGTCACGACGGTCAGCGGCCGGTTGGTCGGCAACGCCTCCGCGATCAACTGCGGGGTGAAGCCCTCGTCGATGAAGATGGTCTCGGCATCTCGGAGCAGGCCGACCGCCGCGGCGGCGATCCGCCGCTTCTCCGGTACCCGCCGGGTGGTCCGCATCGCCAGCGACGTCTCAAACCGCGACGTCTCCACCGGGTACGCGCCACCGTGGGTACGGTGCACGAACCCGTGCCGCTCCAGGACCCGCAGGTCCCGGCGGATCGTCTCCGGGGCGACCCCCAGCTCGGCGGCCAGCTTGCCGACGTCCACCGAGCCTTCGGCGCGCGCCGACGCGAGAATCTGGTGCTGACGCTCGTCCGCCTGCACAGCCCTCACCTCGACCACGCGCCCCGGCAAATTACTTCTTGTCACGAAGTTCTAACACCGGCGAAACGTGTTAACGAGGTTCAACCGGGCAACATCTGTGCCCATTTTCTGCCCGGTCGGGGGGCGTTTTCACGGGTTAGCAGGCAGGTTGTGGGGATTCGACGTCAACAACGGCGGCCCGGTACGGGCAACCGAGGTGCCCGTACCGTGCCCGCCGGCTGTGCCGTTCGCACTATGCCACGTCGCGCCGGACGCTGATGATCGACGCGGCGATGGCGAACAGGAGGGCGTACCCGACCAGAAGCGCGGCACCACCCCACTGCGGAAGGCCGCCGCTGATCTGGTCGGGGAGGCGGGCGAGCGCACCGCCTGCGGAGAACGGCAGCCACCGGCTGGCCGAGCTGCCGATGAGCTGGCTGACCAGGCCCTCGACGAGCGCGATCCAGGCCAGGGCAGCCCCGAGCGCGGCGGCCAGGTTGCGGATCAGCGCGCCCACCCCGACGCCGATGGCGGCGAACGCGGCGTTCCAGGCGACGCAACCGGCGACGGTACGCCACAGCTCACTGTCCGACCAGGTCATCGACTGGCCCCTGGTGGCCAGCCAGATCGCGGCGGTGGCCAGCGCGGTGACCGACCCGGCGAGGCCGAAGCCGAGCCCGGCGGTGGTGTAGACGGCGAGTTTGGCGGCGATGACCCGGCCCCGGCGCGGGGTGGCCAGATAGGTGTCGGAGATGGTCTTGTGCCGGTACTCCGCGGCCACCGCCATGATGCCCAGCACGAGCGGGAACAACGAGGCCAGGCCGACGTGGGCTTCGGCTCCCGCGGCCAGCTTCGAGGCCGCGTCGCCGCTGTTGTTGGCCAGCAGCCCGGCCGCGCCGAGCAGGACGACCGCTTGCGCCCCGGCCAGCAGCAGCCAGGGACTACGGATGGTACGCAGCTTGAGCCACTCGTTGGTGGTCAACGTGGTCATCGGGGTCATCGGGGTCATCGGGGTGTCGTCCCTTCGGTCAGCGCCGGAGCCGTGGCGGTACCGGTCAGGCGCAGGAAGGCCGCCTCCAGGCTGCCCGCCGTGTCGGCCAGCTCGGCCAGCGGCCCGTCGAAGCGCAGCCGCCCCTCATGGACGATCACCACGTGGTCGACGGTCTGGGCGACCTCGGACAGCACGTGGCTGGAGACGATCACCGTGCGCCCGTCCCGGGCGAGCTGGCGCAGCAGGTCCCGCAGCCACGCCATGCCGGCCGGATCCAGCCCGTTGGCCGGCTCGTCGAGGATGAGCACACGCGGGTCACCGAGCAGTGCGGTGGCCAGGCCCAGGCGTTGACGCATCCCCAGCGAGTAGCCGCGTACCCGCCGATGCCCGGCGTCCACCAGGCCGACCTGGTCGAGCACCTGGTCGACCCGGGTGCCCGGCAGGCCGGCGAGCTGGGCCGCGATGCGCAGGTGGTCGCGGCCACGCCGGCCGGGGTGGAACCCGGTCGCCTCCAGTACCGCGCCCACCGTGCGCCGGGGCTGGGCCAGTTCGTCGTACCGACGCCCCCCGATAAGTGCCTGTCCGGTGGTGGGGCGAACCAGTCCCAGCATCATCCGAAGCGTGGTGGTCTTACCGGCACCGTTGGGACCCAGGAACCCGGTCACCTGTCCGGCCGGTACGTCGAAGCTCAGGTCGTCCACGGCGCGTACCGGGCCGAACTGTTTGCTCAGTGCCCGTACCCGAATGTCAGTGGTAGTCACAGGCTCCACGATGTCCGCCGCACCCGGCCCGGGTCGTCGCCCGGCCGCGGCATCTTTGCCGTACCGCCGGTGCGGTACCTCGGCTACCGTCCTGGCCGGACGCCGGCCCACCCGCCGGGCGCCTACCGTGATGGGATGAACCTCCGCCAGCTCCACGCGGCGGCCCGGCGACGGCCACACGCCGACATCGCGGTCGCGCTCGTGGTGTACGCGGTGACCCTGGTGACCACCGCGGCCGGACCGGCCGGCGGGCGGTTGGACGCGTTCGCGGTCGGGTCGGCCGCGGTCGCCGCCGGAGCGCTGGTGGCCCGCCGGCGCTTCCCGGTCCCGGCCCTGGTGGTGAGCACGGCGGCGGCCGAGGCCTACCTGGTCCACCTCGCCGGCCGGCACGGGTCGATGGTGCTCGCCGCACCGCTGATCGCGTTGTACACGGTCGCCGAGATCGCGCCGCGCCGGCTCGGGTTGACCGTGGGAGGGCTCGCCATCCTGGTCTTCGCCGGCCTGCACATGGTGGTCAAGCCGTCGTCCTGGCTGGGCGCGGAGAACCTCGCCCTCGCGGCGCTGGGTGGGCTCGCCATCGCCGCCGGGGACGGCTCCCGCAGCCGCCGCGCCTACCTGGCGGAGGTGGAGGCCCGCGCCCGTCAGGCCGAGGCCGACCGGGACGCCGAGACCGCCCGCCGGGTCACCGAGGAGCGGCTGCGCATCGCCCGCGACCTGCACGACGCGGTCGGCCACCAGCTGGCCCTGATCGACGTGCAGGCCCGGGTGGCCGCGCACCTGCTGGACACCGCACCGGCGCGGTCCCGCCAGGCGCTGGCGCACGTGCACGACGCGAGCCGGACCGCGCTCCGGGAGCTGACCGACACTGTCGCGCTGCTCCGGCAGCCGGGCGAGCCGGTCGCCCCCACCGAGCCGGTGGCCGGGCTCGCCGGGGTCGGCGAGCTGCTCGCCACGTTCCGCCGCTCCGGGTTGACCATCACCGACCGGGTGGACGGCCCGGCCCGCCCGGTTCCGGTACCCGCCGATCTGACCGCGTACCGGGTGGTGCAGGAGTCGCTGACCAACGTGTGCCGGCACGCCGGACCCACGGCGGTCGACGTACGCGTGTGCTACCAGGCCGGGCAGCTGCGCATCGTGGTGGAGAACGAGCCGCCCGCCCACGCGCACGCGCCCCGACCCGACGCCGACCCGGGTCCGCCGGTGGCGCGGCACGGGCTGGTCGGCATGCGCGAGCGGGTCACCGCGCTCGGCGGCAGCCTGCACGCCGGACCCCGACCCGGGGGCGGATACCGGGTGACCGCCGTCCTGCCCCTCCCGGCCGGGAGCCCGCCGTGACCATCCGGGTCCTGCTCGCCGATGACCAGCCACTGGTACGGGGCGGCTTCGCCATGTTCATCAACGGCGCGCCCGACCTTGAAGTGGTCGGCGAGGCCGGTACCGGGCGGGAGGCCGTCGAGCTGGCCCGGACCAGCCGGGCCGACGTGGTCGTGATGGACATCCGGATGCCGGACCTCGACGGGCTGACCGCCACCCGGCTCATCACCGGCGACGAGAACCTGGCCGGCGTACGGGTCCTCATCCTGACCACGTTCGACGTCGACGAGTACGTCTTCCAGGCGCTGCGCGCCGGGGCCAGCGGCTTCCTCGGCAAGAGCGCCGAGATCGAGGACCTCCTCGACGGGATCCGTACCGTGCATCGCGGCGACCAGCTGCTCTCCCCGGCCGCCACCAAGGCGTTGATCGCCCGGTTCCTGGCCCGGCCCGACCCGGCCCAGCCGCCCGCCACCGGCCGGCTCGCCACCCTCACCGACCGGGAACGCGAGGTGCTCGCGCTGGTCGCCGGCGGGCTGTCCAACGAGGACATCGCCGCCCGCCTGGTGGTCAGCCCGCACACCGCCAAGACCCACGTCAACCGGGCGATGACCAAGCTCGGCGCCCACGACCGTGCCCAGCTGGTCATCTTCGCGTACGAGACCGGGCTGGTCCGCGCGGCGCCGCCGACCTGGTGACCCGGGCAACGCCGGGCCGGCCACCCACGGGGGGTGGCCGGCCCGGTAGCTACCAGCTCAGCGGAGCCCGCCTCAGAGGATTCCCCTCGCGGCGAACGCGGACCCCACCGTGCTGGCGGCGGCGTCGCCGTACAGGCGCTGCGCCGTCGCCACCGTGGCCGAGGCGGCCGCGGCGAAGCTCGTGCCGGGGGCGAAGTCGAACTGCGCCTCGATGATGAGGGTGCTGGCCCTGGTGTCACCGAGCGCGGAGCGGATGTCCCAGAGCGCCCGGGACCAGATCTCGCCGTCCCGGTGGACCTCCCCGACAAGATCGGTCGGGTATACCTTGTTGCCGTCGATCCGGCGCAGGCAGTGCGGGACACTCGAGGTGTACGACACCGAGTCCCAGTCCGCCACGCACGGCTCGGGCGTCAGCGTCGGTACGCCGGCCGCCCAGCTGGTCACGACCACGGCGAGGTAGTCGCTGAACGCCTCGCCGATCGCGCCGGACTCCAGGTTGGTGCCGAACCCCGGCACCTGCCCGTCCTGCACCGAGTGGCCGTACTCGTGCACGATCACCTCGGCGTCCTCGGCGTCGTCGACGCCACCCTTGCCGAACGTGATGTTGGCCTTGTCCTCCCGGAAGAACGAGTTGTCGCCACCGAACTGGTCGATGCGCACCTCGATCTGCCGCTGGTTGACCGGGCGCCGGGTGGACCCGAAGCCCAGATGCTGGATGTAGTGCTGGGCGGTGGTCACCCAGTAGTACCCCATCACCTGCTCGAACTGGTCGACGTCGCGGTGCCAGTCCGGGAAGACGCCGTTGACGGAGGTCGCGGCCCTTCCGGTATTGCTCTTCACCCGCACGTACGCGCCGGTGAGGCCACCGGAAGCGTCGAGGTCGGTGAGGGTCTTGCGGTGGTAGGCCGGCGCGAACACCGGCGAGTCCGCGTCCTTGTCGTCGGTCAGGTTCTCCAGCCCCAGCTCCTGTACCGGGTTGGGGTTGAAGACCGTCCCGGTCGCGGTGTGCCCGAACGGCGCGTCAGCCGCCTGGGCGGCGCTACCCGCGGTGGTCAACGCCCCCGCAACCAGCACCGTGACCACGGCCGGCACGATCCGTCGTATCCACATGAACTTCTCCTTCCGTGGGGGTCATGTCTCATGTGCTCCGGAGGGGTCCGACCGAGGGCCGGGACGCCCAGCATATCGAGACCGGCCGAGGCCGAAGATCCACCCGAGCCGCCACTTGATAATGGATGTGGTTTTCATTAGCGTGTGGGGTGACCGTATCTTCCTCTCGTGGAGGCCCGCTGTGTCCCCGACATCCCGTAGCGCCCGGTGGCGTCGACTTCTCCGGGCGGCCGGTACGGCCGTCGTCGTGGTGCTCGCGGTGCCGGCCTGCTCGACCAGGCCCACCAACGCGTCGGCTGGATCGCCAGGTGGCGCCGGTGTGATCACGGTGGTGGCCGCGGAGAACTTCTGGGGCAGCCTCGCCGCGCAGCTCGGCGGCGCCCACGTCAGGATCACCAGCATCATCAACAGCCCCGACGCCGACCCGCACGACTACGAACCCACCGCCGGGGACGGCCGAACCATCGCCGCCGCGAAGCTGGTCATCGTCAACGGCGTCGGCTACGACACCTGGGCCGGCAAGCTCGCCGACGCCAACCCGTCGGCCACCCGCACCGTGCTGACCGTCGGGGACCTGGTCGGCGCCAAGGATGGCGACAACCCGCACCGCTGGTACAACCCTGACAACGTCAAGGCTGTCATCGACCGGATCACCGCCGACTACAAGAAGATCGACCCCGCCGACGCGGCCTTCTTCGACACCCGGCACAGCACGGTGCTGACCCAGAACCTGAAGCCGTACTTCGACCTGATCGACCAGCTGAGGACGACCTACGCCGGCACCGCGGTCGGCGCCTCCGAGTCGATCTTCGCAATGCTGTCCCCGGCCCTTGGGCTCAACCTGCTCACCCCGCCGTCATTCCTGACCGCGATCAGCGAGGGCAGCGATCCCACCGCGGCGGACAAGACCACGATCGACCAGCAGATCAAGACCAGGCAGATCAAGGTGTACGTCTACAACAGCCAGAACGCCACCCCGGACATCCAGGCCCAGGTCAACGAGGCCAGGGCCGCCGGGATCCCGGTCACCACCATCACCGAGACCCTCAGCCCCGGGATGTCGTTCCAGGACTGGCAGGTTGCCCAGCTCACCGCGCTCAAGCAGGCCCTCGCCCAAGCCGCCGGAAAGTAGCGGCATGCCGACCTCGGGCACATCGCCCGAGGTCGGCGTGCCGGACCTAGGTCAGCAGGGGCCGAGATCGTCCCAGACCTGGGCGGTACCCGGCTGCTCCCCCTGCGTCCACCACCGTGCCTGCCAGGTGCGGCGGTTGAACGAGACCTGGTTGCCCTGCAGGTACGTGGTGGCCGCGGACCAGGTCGGTGCGGTACACGGCTTCGGGGAGCGGCTGACCGGGGTACAGCCGCCCTGGTCCACCCAGACCGGGGCGGTACCCGGCTGGCTGCCCTGGTTCCACCACTGCGCCTTCCAGGTGTGGGCCTGGTAAGTCACCACCGCGCCGGCGCTGTACTGCCTGCTGGCCAGCCAGTCCGGCGCGGCACAGGTACCCGGCTTCGGCGGCGGCGTCCTGCTGCGGGACACCGACGGGCTCGGCGACGGCTTGCCGGTCCCGAAGATCACGTCGGAGCAGGTGTAGAAGGCCTCGGGGCTGTCCGAGCGTTGCCAGAGGCTGTAGATCAGGTGGCGGCCGGTGTGCCCCGACGGCAGCGTGCCGTGCATGATGTACGACCCGTTGTCCAGCGCCGGATCGGTGGCCTTGAGAAACGGGGTGGCCTCCAGGTCCGACCACTTCAACGGCTTGGTCGGGTCGTACCCCTGCTTCGTGACGTACAGGTAGAACGTGCCCCGGTGCGGCGCGGTCGCCTTGTACTGGAACGTGTACGGGCCGCCGGCCGGCAGGGTGGACGCCGGCCAGTCCGCGCGGGGCAGGTCGAAGCCCTTGTACTTGTCCAGCCCGGCGCTGCACAGCTTGCCGTCCGGGATCAGGTCACGGCTGTGCCCGTTGGCGTTGAGCAGGTGTACCTCGTTCCAGTCGTACAACGGCTGGGTACCGCCGATCGCCACGGCCGCCTTGCACGCGGCCGACGTGGGATGCTCCGGGTTCTCCAGGAAGCACTCGTAGGTCCGGCTGACCGGATTCTGCATCGAACCGTGGGCGAGTGCCTGGTTGATCATCGCTACCGAGAAGCCGATCGCCCCGGTGGCGACCGCCGCTGCGAATATGCCCGTACGCCACCTGTTCACGAGGGAGTCCCTACCCTAAGGAAACCTTCCTAATCCGGAGACGGTACCGTTTCCATGGATCTGGGTCAATGTCTTGGGCGGCGGGGCGGCGCCTCCCCACGCGACCCTGCCGGCACCGGGCAGAATCGAGGACGTGCAGCTCGCCATTCTCGGTCCGCTCGAGGTCCGGGACGACACCGGGAACGTCGTCGAGGTCGGCGGCGCCCGGCTGCGCGCGCTGCTGATCCTGCTCGCCCTGGAGCCGGGCCGGGTGGTGACCACGACGCGGCTGGTCGACGCGCTGTGGGAGGACCAGCTGCCGGCCGGGGCGAACAACGCGTTGCAGGCCCTGGTCTCCCGGCTGCGCCGGGCCGTACCGGGGATCCCGGTGACCCCGCACCCGTCCGGGTACCGGCTGGATCTGGCCCGGGACGCCGTCGACGCCTGGCGGTTCGAGCGGCTGGCCGCGCGCGGGCGTGACGAGCTACGGCACGACCCGGCGGCGGGGGTGGCGACCCTGCGCACGGCGCTGGCGCTGTGGCGCGGCCCGGCGCTCGCCGACGTCGCCGAGGCACGCTTCGCCCGCGAACCGACCGTCCGGCTGGACGAGTTGCGGCTCGCCGCGTTGGCAGACCGGATCGAGGGCGAGCTGCGCCTGGGCGCCGGCGCGTCGCTGGTGCCCGAACTGGAGGCGCTGGTCGTCGCGGACCCGCTGCGCGAACCCCTGGTGGGCCTGCTCATGCGCGCGCTGTACGCGGCCGGCCGGCGCGGCGCCGCGCTCGTCGCCTACGACCAGGCCCGCACCCGGCTGGCCGACCAGCTCGGTACCGATCCCTCCGCCGAGCTGGTCGAGCTGCACACCACGCTGCTACGGGCCGACGAGCCCAGCCGCCCGGCGGCCGGGTCCACCAACCTGCGGGCCGGGCTGACCAGCTTCGTCGGGCGCGACGGGGACCTCGCCGAGGTCGGCCGGCTGCTCGGTACCTCCCGGCTGGCCACGCTGACCGGACCCGGCGGCGCCGGGAAGACCCGGCTCGCGGTCGAAGCCGCGCGGGCCGAGGTGCCCACCATGCCCGACGGGGTGTGGCTGGTCGAGCTGGCTCCGGTGACCGATCCGGGCGAGGTGGCCCAGGCCGCGCTGGCCGCCCTCGGCCTGCGCGACCAGGCAGTGATGTCCAACTCGCTGAGCGCGCCGGCGGCCCAGGGGCCGACCGAGCCCCTCGACCGGCTGGTCGCCGCGCTTGCCCGCAAGCAGGCCCTGCTGGTACTGGACAACTGCGAGCACCTGGTCGACGCGGCGGCGGCGGTGGCCGACCGGATCCTCGGCTCCTGCCCCCGGATCCGGATCGTCGCCACCAGCCGGGAGCCGCTGGGCATCTCCGGCGAGACGCTCTGGCCGGTCGAGCCGCTCGCGTTACCGCCAGCCGGCATCGACGCCGGTACGGCCACCCGGTGCGCGTCGGTCCGGCTGTTCGCCGATCGGGCCCGGGCGGTACGCCCCGACTTCGCCGTTACGGCGGGCAACGTGGCCGCGGTCACCCGGATCTGCCGCGCGCTGGACGGCATGCCGCTGGCTATTGAACTGGCCGCGGCCCGGCTGCGGGCGATGAGCGCCGAGGAGATCGCGGCCCGCCTGGATGACCGGTTCCGGCTGCTGACCGGTGGCAGCCGGACCGCGCTGCCCAGGCACCAGACCCTGCGCGCCGTGGTTGACTGGAGCTGGGAGCTGCTCGGCGCGGCGGAACGGGCGCTGCTGCGGCGCCTGTCGGTCTTCACCGGCGGTGCCACGCTGGAGGCCGCCGAGCGGGTCTGCTCGGGCGGACCGGTCGACCCGGCCGAGGTGCTCGACCTGCTGACCGCGCTGGTCGACAAGTCGCTGGTGGTCTGCCGTACGGGGCCGGACGCGTCGCGGTACGGGATGCTCGAGACGATCCGGGCGTACGGGCAGGAGCGGCTGGTCGAGGCGGGCGAGCGGGAGCGGGTACGGGCCGCCCACGCCGGGTACTTCCTGGAGCTGGCCGAGGCGGCCGCCGAGCACCTGCGCGGCCGGGAACAGCTGGTCTGGTTCCGCCGGCTGGCCGCCGACCACGACAACATGCACGGTGCGGTCCGGGGCGCGATCGCGGCCGGGGACGCGCCGGTGGCGGTCCGGTTGGTCGGCGCGCTCGGCTGGTACTTGTGGCTGCGCGGGCACCGGGCCGAGGGCGCGGAGCTGAGCGAGGCGGTGATCGCGATGCCCAACCTGCCGCCGGACGAGGAGCTGGCCGTGGTCTGCGCGATGGGGGCGCTGCTGGCCATCGACGGTTCGCACGACCAGGCGCGGGCGCTGTCCTGGTTCCACCAGGCCGCCGAGCTGACCGCGCGGATCCCCGAGCCGGACAGCGCCCTGCTGCGGCTGGTGCTGCCGCTGCACGCGCTGTTCGCGATCATGGAGGTCGAGCGCCGGCCGATACCGGTCGACACGCTGAACGTTCCGGTCGACGACCCCGACCGGTGGATCGGCGCCACGGCTCGGGTCATGCGCGCCCACCTGTACCTCAACTTCGGGCAGCGGCACGCCGAGGCGGAGGCCGACTTCGGCCGGGCCCTGGCCGTCTTCCGCGAGCTGGGCGAGCGCTGGGGTACCGCGTTCTCGCTCAGCTCCCTGGCCGGTCTGGCCGCCTGGCGGGGCGAGTACGCGACCGCCGCCGGCTACCTGGAGGAGGCGGTACGGCTCTGTGCCGAGCTGGGCGTGGCCGAGGACGAGGCGCAGTTCCGGGTGAAGCTGGCCCAGCTGCGCTGGCTGCTCGGCGACACCGGGCTGGCCCGCGCCACCATGGCCGAGGCGGGCCGGGAGGCCGACCGGATGGGGCTGTCCGAATCGCGCTACTGGGTCTCGTACACCGCCGCCGAGCTGGCCCGCCTGGACGGCGACCTGGACCGGGCGCAGGAGAGCCTGGCCGTCGCGGTGGAGGTGGTCGGCCGGGGGTTCAGCTCGCCGCAGGCACGGGCGATGGTGGCCAGCGCCCAAGGCTATATCGCCGGTGCCCGGGGCGACCTGGCCGCCGCGCGGGCCCACCACGCGGCCGCGCTGCCGGCCGCGCTCGACTCGGTCGACTCGCCGGTGATCGCCCAGGTCCTGGTCGGCCTCGCCGACCTCGCACTGCGCGAGGGCGAGCCGACCCGGACGGCCACGTTGCTCGGCGCGAGCGTGGCCGTCCGGGGCACCCCCGATCGTTCGCAGCTGGACGAGGTACGGCTGACCTCGGCGGCCCGGGCGGTGCTGGGTGAAGCTGGTTTCCAGGCGGCGTACCGGCGTGGCCTGGGCGTCACCCTCGACACCGTCCCGGAGCTGGTCGGTGACCTGGCCGGGCAGGCGGTCACACCCGGCGCTTGAAGGCCCGCACCGCAAGCGGCGCGAACACCACGGTGAGCCCGACCGCCCACAGCACGGAGCGGGTGACCGGCCCGGCGACCGGACCGGACACGAACAGCCCCCGGGTGGCGTCGGCCAGCGCGGTCACCGGGTTGGCCTTGGCCCATGCCTGCAACCAACCGGGCATCGAGGCGGTACGCACGAACGCGTCGCTGGTGAAGGTGAGCGGGAACATCACCACGAAACCGAAGATCTGTACCTTCTCCGGGCTGGCCACCAGCATGCTGAGCAGCACGATGGCCCAGGACACGGCCAGCCCCACCGCGAGCAGCAGCAGGAACCCGGCCAGTACCGCCAGCGGCCCGGTACCGATCCGGAAGCCCATGATCGCGCCGACGCCGAGCAGCAGGGCCACCGCCCATGCCTGCTTGACCAGGTCGGCGAGGATCCGGCCGAGCAGCGGGGCGAACCGGGCGATCGGCAGCGACCGGAGCCGGTCGAAGAAGCCCTTCTCCAGGTCGGTGGACAGGCCCACGCCGGTGTTCAAGGTGGAGAACAACGCGTTCTGCACGATGATCCCGGGCAGCGCGAAGGTCAGGTAGTCGTGTGGCGAGCCGGAGATCGCGCCACCGAAGACGTAGGTGAACAGCAGCACGAACATGACCGGCTGGATGCTGAAGTCGATCAGCTCGAACGGGTTGTGCTTGATCTGCACGAGGGTGCGCCAGGACAGCGTGAGGGTCTGGCGTACCCCCTCGATCGGGCTGACCCGGGCGGTGGGTGCGATGGCGGTCATGCCGGGCTCCTGAGAAGAGTGGGTTCGTTGTTGGTGGGCGCCGGCTCGGCCAGGTGGCCGGTCAGCGACAGGAAGACCTCGTCGAGGCTGGCCCCGCGCAGGGTCAGCTCGGCGACCAGCACGCCCGCGTCGTCGAGGCGGCGGACCACGACCGGCAGCACCGCCGGGTCGGCGACGGCCGCGCTGACCACCCCGGCGCGCAGGTCCGGCGGGCTCACCGCGAGAGCCGCGACCACCTCTCGCGTGGTGGCCAGATCCACCCCGTAGGCCGGGCGTACCGCCAGGGTCTGCGCGCCCGTGCGGGCCTTCAGCTCGGCGGGGGTCCCGGTGGCGATCACCCTGCCGTGGTCCACCACCGCGATCTCGTCGGCGAGCTGGTCGGCCTCCTCCAGGTACTGCGTGGTCAGCAGCACGGTCACCCCGCCCGCGACCAGGCCCCGGACGGTCTCCCAGACCTCGTTGCGGCTGATCGGGTCCAGGCCGGTGGTCGGCTCGTCGAGGAACAGCACCCGCGGCCGGCCGACCAGGCTGGCGGCCAGGTCCAGCCGGCGGCGCATGCCGCCGGAGTAGGTCTTGACCGCCCGGTCGGCGGCGTCCTCCAGTCCGAAGGTCGCCAGCAGCTCCCCGGCCCGGCGCCGGGCCGCCGTCCTGGGCTGACCCAGCAGCCGGCCGATGAGCACCAGGTTCTCGGTACCGGTCAGAGTCTCGTCGACCGAGGCGTACTGGCCGGTCAGGCCGATGAGCTTGCGCACCTGGTGGGCGTGGTGGACCACGTCGTATCCGCCGACCAGGGCGCATCCGGCATCCGGCCGGACCAGCGTGGCGAGCATCCGTACCGTCGTGGTCTTTCCCGCGCCGTTCGGCCCGAGCAGGCCGAAGACGGTACCGGTCCGGACCGTGAGATCGACTCCGGCCAGCGCGACGGTCTCCCCGTACCGCTTGGCCAGTCCTTCGGCGACTATCGAATGTGTCATGCCCCGACCGTGCCGGTACCGGCTGACAGGGCTCTGTCAGCACGCTTACCCGTGCTGACAGCGCGCTGACAGCCGCCGGTCAGGCGGTCGGCATGGTCAGTTGGCCGGCACGGCGCTCGTGGTCAGCCCGGTCGCCGCGCCGTGCCGCAGGTTGGTCCAGGCGGCCCGGTGGAACGGCCAACCGCCGTAGGCCACCACCGGAGTGGCCAGGATCGCGCCGAGCCACTGCCAGCCGGGGAAACGGAGCATCGGCACCATCGCCAGCGCCACCACGGGTACCGCCAGCACCAGGCTGACCAGCAGCCGGGTACGCAGGCGCGGCAACGGATCCGCCTCGACCGACGGCTCGGGCAGCCGGGCGGTGTACCCGGTCGCCTCGACCGTGGCGATCAGCTCACCCGGATCCAGCGTCGCCGGGTAGCTGACCGACGCTCTCCCGGTCGCGAAGTTCACCGTCGCGGTGACCGTCGAGGCGGTTGAGCTTGCGCTCGATCCGGGCCGCGCAGGACGCGCAGGTCATCCCGCCGATCTCCAGCTCGACCCCACCGGTCGCGACCGGCTGGCCGACCTGGGTGACCTGGGTGGCTCGGGTGGCCTGGGTCGTCATCAGGACCTGACCAGCCGGGCGATCGCGTCGCTGGCCTCCTTGACCTTAAGCGCAGCCTCGTCGCCGCCGTGCCGGGCGGCGTCCACCACACACGTGGCCAGGTGCTCCTCCAGCAGGGACAGCGAGAACGCCTGCAGCGCCTTGGTCACCGCGGACACCTGGGTGAGTACGTCGATGCAGTACTTGTCCTCCTCGACCATCCGCTGCAGGCCCCGCACCTGTCCTTCAACGCGGCGGAGCCGGGCGAGGTAGTCCTGTTTACGGTTGGTGTAGCTGGCCATCGCGATCTCCTAACCTCCGCCGCCGACTATACCCCGGTAGGGTATGACGCGCTTCAGGGCGGCCCGCGACGTTGCGCGGGTGGAGTCAGCGAGGCAGCCGGGCTGAGCCGCGCTCGCGTACCCGGGCGCCGATCTCTCTGGTCAGCACCGAGGCACTGGTCGTGATCACGGCCACGTTGAACACCAGCTGGAGTATCACCACCACCCGGCCGAGCTGGCCGACCGCGTGCACGTCGCCGTACCCGACCGTGGTGAGCGTGGCGAGGGTGAAGTACAACGCGTCCGTCTTCGTGTGCAGGTCGGCGAACTGGCCGGCGTCGGAGACCTGGGTGACGTAGTCGGCGAGGGCGAAGAACACCACGCCGCTCACGAGCGCGGTCAGCAGGCTCGGCAGCGACGCCTGCTGCGGATCGGCGAGCTGGCGGGAGACCTGGCGGAAGATGAGCCAGGTGATCAGCAGGCCGGTGGCGACGGTGACCAGCACCCGCAACACCAGCTTCGCGCCTGAGACGCCGGGCTCCACGGGTATGGCGTAATAGAGCGCGACCAGAAGCGCGGCCGTCAACGCCAGCCGCCCGAACGCGATCAGCGTCGCGCGCCTGGCCGACCGCGCCGGTCGGTCAGTCATCTCCGGTGAGCGGGCGCGGGACGGTCGGACCCGCGGCGGTCGGCAGCCGGGTCGACGCGAGCACCACGCCACCCAGGCTGCGGAACGCGGTGACGACGTCCCGGGCCGAGTGGTGTTCGAGTACCAGAGCCAGCGCGGTGCTGCCGTTGTCCATGGCGTCCGCGATCTCCTTGGCGCTGCCCTGATCCATCCACAGGCTGGCGTCGGGGACGGCGAGCCGGACGTCGGTGGCCACCTCGGCGATGCCCACGAAGTCGGTCACCTCCTCGATCCGGACCGCTCCGGTACCGGTTTTCATGACGATGAAGGCTTCCACGACGCGTACGGCGTCGTTCTCCTGAATCTGTTCGACGGCGGCGGCGACCCCTTCGGGGAGCCCTTCGCCGGGAAATTCGACCACCAGAACTTCCAGAGGTCCCGCGGGTCTCATGCCGGTCCTCCCTTCCGGGGTTGCCCGCATCCTCGCCCCGCGAGCCCGGGTCGCACCTCACCCGCTTCGGGTTCCGCTGGTCCGGGTCGCCGGTGCGGTTGATCGCGCCGTCCGTATCCAGGTGAAGACGATGGCCACCAGCGGCGGCGCGATGAGCACGCCCATCAGACCACCGAGCAGCCCGCCGAGCAGCGTCGCCGCGAGGACCGTCAGCGGATGCAGGTCGAGGGCGGCACCGTAGGCGAGCGGGCGGGCCACGCCCTCCAGGACGTTCTGGGTGATGAGCACGATCAGAAGCATCCACAGCGCGGTGGCCACACCTCCGGAGCCGAGCGCGACCACCACCACGAAGATGCCCGAGAGCCAGGCGCCCAGGTACGGCACGAACGCCGCGACGAAGGTGACCAGCGCGATGACCGGGAGGAGCGGCAGCCGCAGCAGTACCGCGGCGAGCGTGATGACCACCGCGTCCATGGCCGCCACCACCGTCGTACCGACGAAGTACCGGCGTACCCGCAGGCCGGCGTCGTTGAGCATGTCCCGGGTCGTGGCGGCCGGCAGCCGGACCTGCCGGACCACCCTTTCGGCGAACCGCGGACCGTCCTTGAGCAGGAAAAACAGGATGTAGACCGCGAGCAGCACCCAGATCAGCAGGGCGATCGCCGCGACCGCCCCGTTGATCGCGAGCCCGCCGATTCCGAGCAGGAGTTCGCGGCGCTCGGTGGCGTCGAGCAGCGGTGTCAACGGATCGGTGCCGGTCCCGGAGCGCAGCCGCGCGGCCGCGGACTGCGCGGCCTGCCGCCACTGCGCACCCTGGCCCCGCAGCGCGAGCAGCACGACGACGGTCAGCAGCGCGACGAACGCCGGCAGCGCGAGCGCTCCGATCGTCGCGGCGAGGCCCGGCCGGACCCGGTGCCGGCGGAGCCACCCGACCATGGGTTGCAGCACGGGGGCAAGGAGCACCGCGAGGATCAGCGGGGACAGCAGGGACACCAGGACCCCGGTGGCGGCGGCGACGGCGAGGACCCCGGCGACGGTACCGGTGACCATCCAGCCGGACCAGCCAAGCCTGGCCAGCCACCGCGGCGTGAGCCCGCTCCCGGGCTCTGAAGGGCGGCGCTCGTCGGATCGCCGGTCACCCGGTTCGGGTGATACCTCGACTTTGACGCGACCGGTGCTTGCCAGGCTCTCGCTCACCGGCCACACCGTGGCGGCCCATCGGCCGGGCCGCATCATCCCCCACGGATGAAATGCAAGTAGGCTAGCCGCATATGCCACTTCCGATATTGGCCGTAAAAAGGTAGAAAGAAGACGTAACAGAGTTTGGGCATGTCAGAAAGGGTGCGACGGTCGCGCGAGCCCAATAGGCTCTCACCAAACGGCAATGCTGAAATCACTGACAGTCAGAACCTTGCGGCGCTTCCTCTGGAGAAGGCCCTCGTAGTGCTGCGGGTGACGCGAACCCCCGCACGGAAATGGTGCGAAACACCCGCCCCCGCAGAAGCTGGAGGCCGCGATGAACCAGCCGAACGGCGATCCCCTGTTATCGGCCAAGCTGTCCATCCCGCCGGTGCCGCCAGCCTACCTGGGCCGCGAACGGCTGTTCGAGACGCTGACGGCGGCCAGCCGGGCCCGGCTCACCGCGGTCCACGGCCCGGCCGGGTCGGGAAAGACGGCCCTGGCTTCCGGATGGGTACGGGCCGGCGGCGCGCCCGGGCCGGTGGCCTGGTTGACCCTCGACGACGACGACAACACGCCCGCCGTGTTCTGGTCCTACCTGGTCGACACCCTGCGCCGCCAGGTACCCGGGCTGGCCGCCGAGATCGACGCGCCCACCAACGCGCACACCTTTGACCGCTCCGTCCTGACCCGGCTGGCGACCAGCCTCTCCGAGGGGCCCGGACCCGTGGTGCTCGTTCTCGACCGGGCCGAGCTGATCACCAACCGGGCCATCCCGGCCGACCTGGACCTGCTCATCCGCTACTCGACACCGGGTCTGCGTCTGGTGGTGATCGGCCGCAGCGCCCGCCTGGTACCCCTGCACCGGTACCAGCTGACCGGAGAGCTGACCGAGATCGACGCCGACGACCTGGCACTGACCCGCGCGGAAGCCGCCGAGATCCTGCGGACCCACGGGGTACGCCTGGCCGACGACGAGATCGGTGCGCTGCACGCGAGCACCGAGGGCTGGATGACCGGGGTGTGCCTGCACGCGTTGGCCCTCCAGCACGGTGGCAACGGAACTCCGGGCTATCCGCACCCGGCCGGACACCAGGCGGTCACCGAGTTCCTGCGCACCGAGGTGCTCGACGCTCAGCCGGTCCGGGTCCGGGACCTGTTGCTGCGTACCAGCATCGTCGGCGAGATACACCCAGACCTCGCCGACCGGTTGACCGGGCGCGGTGATGCCCGGGCCATCCTCGACGACCTGGTCCGTGCCAACGCCTTCGTGCGGCCGCTGGAGGATTCGTCGTTTCGCTGCCAGCGCCTGTTCCGCGACGTGCTCAACGACGAACTGCACGCCCGGCATCCGCAGCTGGTGTGGCGCCTGCACGGCCAGGCGGCGCGCTGGTACGCCGAGCGCAGCCTCTTCCCGGACGCGCTGCGGCACGCCGTCAAGGTCGGCGACTGGGACTACGCCGCCGATCTGGCGGTGACCCGGCTCGGCGTCGCCTGGCTGCTGACCGCACCCGACGCCGAGCCGCTGCGGGCGATCCTCGCCGACCTCCCGGACGCCCAGCCGGGCAGCTGCGCGGCGCTGCTGCGCGCGGTGCTCGCGCTGGCCCGGTTCGATACCGCCGCCGCCCGCACCGCCGTGGAGCAGGCCGCCCGGTCCGTCGGGCGGACCCGGGACGAGCGATCGGTCCCCTTGCAGGTCGGCATCGGCACGGTACGCGTGCTGCTGGGCCGGTTGACCGGCGAGGTCGACCGGGCCGAAGCCGCCGCCGACGAGCTCGACGCCCTCTGGCGCCTGGTGTCGCCGGAGGAACCGGGCGACCACGCGCGAACCCGGGCGGTGGTTCTGGCGAACCTCGGTGTGGTGCAGTTCTGGGCCGTTCGGTACGGCTCGGCGCGGGCCACCCTCGGCCGGGCGGCCGCGGCGACCGAACCCAGCACCGAGCACGCCGTCCACGACGCGCTGGGCCACCTGGCGTTGCTGGAGGTCTACGAAGGCAAGCTGCACCGGGCCGAGAAGTACGCCCGGGAGTCGCTGGTGGTGGCCGACCGGGCCGGGCTCCGGCCGGCCGCCCGGGTCGGCGCGGCGAGCACGGCCCTGGCCGCGGTGGCGTTCCAGTGGAACGACCTGGCCACCGTCCGCGAGCACCTGTCCCGGGTGATCGTGGCCACCGGGTCCCGGCACGACCCGCCCACCGCCACCGCTGTGCTGTTGCTGCGCGCCCGCCTCGCCTGCGCGCGGCTCGACGGCCGGCGGGCGCTCGCCGCCACCGAGGCCGCTCGCGCGGGTGCGGACCGGTGGCGCCGGTATCCCGATGTCGACGACCTGATCGAGCTGACCGCGGTCGGCGCCAACCTCGTCCTCGGCGACATCGCCGCGGCCCGACGTTGCCTGGAATCCGTTTCGGACTGTCCCGAGCGGGTCGTCGCACTCGCCCAGGTGCACATCGCCGAGGGCGATCCGAAGGGTGCCCGGCGCGTCCTGTCCACGGTGTCGAAACGGCATGCCCGCCCGGGTACCCTGATGTCCGCCGCCCTTGCCGTGGGCCGGCTCGCCAACGCCTCGGGCGACGAGCCGGCCGCCACTCAGACGCTGCGGGAGGCGCTCGAACACGGCCGCCCGGAGCAGCTACGGCGCCCGTTGGTGGATGCCGGCGCATGGGTGCACCCGGTCCTGCGGCAGCACCCCGAGCTGGCCGCCCAGCACGGCTGGCTGTCGCCCCGGACAGATGTCCCGCCGGACGGAGCCGGCGTGGCACCGGTCATCGAGCCGCTCACCGAGCGGGAGGTGGAGGTACTCGGCCGTCTCGCTCAGGCACTGTCCACTGAGGACATCGCGAACGCGCTGTACCTGTCGGTCAACACTGTGAAGACCCACCTCAAGAGCATCTACCGCAAGCTGGGTACCTCGGGCCGCAGTGCGACCGCGCGGCGGGCTCGCGAACTCAAGCTGCTGCCGACCGGCGAGCCCGACAACCGCTGAGCGCTCGGGCCGTGCGCCCGCTCAGGCCTGCGCCGCCGGGTCAGGCTTGCTGCCATGCAGGGCCGCGACCAGATCGTCCTCCCGCTCCTTCGTCAAGGAGGTGCGCAGTACGGTCGGCTGGTACTCGGCCAGGGCCTCCCGCACCTTGTCCGGCGTGGACCGGCGTACCAATGCGAAAATCGCCGCGCTGCCCGGCTCCAGGGTCTGCGCGACCTCCTTGATGAACGTGTCGTCGATCCCCACGTCCGCCAGCTTCCCGGCCAGCGCCCCGCTCGCCGCACCGACCGCCAGGCCGAAGATCGGCACGAAGAACAGCAGCCCGAACAGCGCGCCCCAGAGGGCCCCGGTCGCCGCGCCGGCCCCGGTCGTGCTGAACGCCTGCTGGGTCTTGATCTTCCCGTCCTGGGTACGCCACACCAGCGCGGAGTCCTCCAGATCCAGCAGCTCCTGCTTACGCAGGCTCTCGGCCACCTCCATCACCCGCTCGGCCTGCTCCTTGCTCGGGAAGCCGAGCACCACCAGTTCCGCCATCTCCACTCCCTTCCGGGCCTATCGATGCCCGAAGACTAGGCAGGGGCGGGGGACCCGGGATCGCCCGCGACGGGTGAGCCGCCCACCCCAGCTCGGCCGAGACCACCGCGCCGGCGACCACCGCGAGTGCGATCACGATCAGCCAGGAGATCAGCGCGAAGGTGACCCCGATCAGGCCGTACCGCTCGGCGTTGGTGGCCACCAGCCGAGGCATCCACACAGCCGAATAGATGGCCACCGCGAGCTGGCCGGCGGATGCCACCAGGGCGCCCGGCACCAGCGCGCGGGCCGGTATCCGCCGGCTCAGCAACAGATACTGCAGGACCAGCCACACGGGTATCCCGATGACGAACCGGAGCGCCGCCGAGAGGATCGGGCCGGCGAACGCGCTGTGCACTGCCGAGGCGAGCAGGGTCAGCACGATCAGCTGGGCGAACAGAAGCGACGTGCCGGTGAGCCCGTTGAGCCTTCCGTGCAGACCACGCCGCGGCAGCTCCCAGGCGGCCTCGTAGGTGCGCTGGAGCGACCCGGTGAGGCTGAACAGCGCGGAGAGCAGGACCACCAGTCCGACCAGCGACAGGGCCCCACCGGCGGTGGGCGGGCGGCGGAAGAGGGTACGCATGGCGTCGGCGCTCTCGCCGGACAGCCGGAACCGCTTGACGAGGTTGTCGCCGAAGGAGCTGTCACCGGTGGCGGCCGAGGCGCTCGCCACGATGATGAGCAACGGAATCAACGTGGTGAACGCCTGACCGGCGAGCACCAGGCCCCGGTTGGTGCCCTCGATACGCAGGAAGCGGAGGACACAACGTCCGGGTAGCGTCCCGGCGGCCCACCTGGACCACTTCTCGAGACGGTCCCGCATCGTGTCCTCATTTCCGGCGGGGGTTCACCCCGTCGGGGTGAGGCCCGCCCTGCCCCGGCCCAGCACCATCGCCTCATGCGGTTCGTCGCGACGATCCTGGTCATCGCGATCGCGCTGTGGGCCTCGACCGTCCTGCCGGGCATCGACGTCGGCCCGGCCTCGCCCGTTGGTACGGCAGCCACCCTGATCGTCGTCGCGACCCTCTTCGGCCTCGTCAACGCGGTGGTCAAGCCATACCTACGCGCCATCACCTATCCGCTGCACGCCCTGACCTACGGACTTTCCGCTCTCGTCATCAACGCCCTCCTGTACTGGCTGACCAGTTGGCTGGCGGGCCTGCTGCGCCTGCCCTTCCACGTCGCCGGTTTCTGGCCGGCCTTCTGGGGAGCCGTCGTCGTGGCGGTCGTCGGGCTCAACCTCGACCGCCTGCTGCGCGCGTGACGAACCCCCGCCGGTCAGGCGGTGACGTTCTCGGTGGTGGACTTCGGGATCCGGGTGACGCCCGATGGCGCGTCCGGTTCCGGTACCGGGGTCAGCTGCTCGCGGCGGGCGCTGCGCCGGATCACGATCCGGCGGATACCCATCGCGGCGACCGCGCCGGTCGCACCGGCGAAAACGGTGATCGCGAGGTACTCGACCGGGCTGCGCTGGGTCTGCACCGGCAGCTCGCCGCGCAGCGCGTGGTACGCCACCACGCCCCGGCCGGTGGACTCCGCCGCCAACCGCCGTGCCTCCCGGCCCATGGACCCGATACGGCTGCCGGACGATCTCGCGGCGGTCACCATCGCCGCCAACAGACCGGCAATCGCCGCCATCGTGTCCAGGTTGGACTGTCGTCGTGACATCGTCACACCCACTCTCGATCAGTGTCGGAACTGTGGCTCGGTCGACCCGCCGACCAACTCGATGAGCGCCAGTACCACCAGCGCGGCCAGCGCGATCACCGCGGCCACCGCAGCCGTCGGGTAGTTCCACATCACGAACACCACGACCGCGAGCGCGACGGTGACCAGCCGGAGGGCCGGCTTGTGCCGGCCCACCCACACACCGACCGGACCGGTACGCAGGCCGAGCCGCCCGGCGCCACCACGGACGGCCGCGATCCCCCGGGCCACCGCACGCCGGCTGGCGACCGCGGCCGGTGCGGGACCGGAGAAGTAGGCCGCGGCCAGGACGATCAGGGCGACGGCCAGTACGGCACGCAGCGCGGTACGCAGGTACCTCACGATCTGGTCGAACACCACCGCGGCCGCGTCGGTGGGCAGGACACTCTCGGGTATCGCCCCCAGGTACACCGGCCGCAGGATGGCGAGGGTGGCGCCCAGCAGCACCATGCTGAGCGCGACACCGATCGCCGCACCGATCAGCGCCCGGCGCTTGCGCGGCGCCGCGATCACGCCGGCGGCGAGCAGCGCGAGGGCGATGACCGGCAGCCAGGTACCGAGCGCGTCGAGCAGCCGGAAGATGCGCTGCGCCTTGACCACGTCGGCGGACCGGAAGATCACGAACTCGGGGTTGACCTCGGGGATCCGTTCGGCCAGCGTGAACCCGTTGGCGATCAGCCGTTGCTTGACCGCGTCGATGAAGGTCGCCAGCTTCACGCTGACCGTCTCGCCCTGGATCACCACCGCGCCGGACTGGTCGCCGGTCAACGCCGCCACCAGCTGGGCGTGGGCCGCCCGGTTGGCCTCGGTCCAGGCCTGCGCGAACTCGTCCGAGGCGACCAGCTTGCCAACCTGGTCGTGTACCCAGTTCTGCACCCCGTTGGCGATCGGGGTGGCCAGCCCGTGCAGCGCGGTACCCACCTGGTCCGGTACGCCCTGCCGGGCCAGCGCGTCCGCCGCCTGGTTGGTCAGCCCGACGATGTCGATGCGGTTGAACACCTCGGTGGTGATCCGGTCGGTCACCGCGCGCTGCAGCGCCGGATCGCGGGCCAGCGGCGCCACCGTGGCGACGTACCGGTCGGTGTCGCTCACCTGGCTGTTGACCCACACCGCCGTCACGGCCAGCGGAGCGAGCACCGATCCCAACACGAGCAACACGGTCGCGAGGCTCCAGCGCCAGAAGTGCCGCGGCCGGTGCGGTGGGCGTTGTCGCAAGGCGCTCACCTCGGCCCGTAGGCGTTCCAGTTCGGCGCGCTCGTCCGGCGCCAACGACCCGGTCTGCGCAGACTGCACACCATCGGTTGGTGCGGCCATCGCAACTCCCAGCGCGGCTCAGCGGCCCAGCAGCTGGGCCTTGGCGGCCTCGAACTCGGCGTCGGTCAGCATTCCCTGCGTGTGCAGCTGGGCCAGCTGCCCGAGCTGTGCCACCACGTCACCGCCGGCCGGAGCGGCCGGCGCGGTCGGGGGTGGCGGCGGCGGATAGTAGACGGGCGCGGCCGGCGGCGGCGCGTCGTACTGGTCCTGCATTTCCTGGATCGTCGCGTCCTGCTCGGCCTCATGCTGCTGCCGCTGGGCGACGTGCCGGCCGGCCGCATAGGCGGCTCCACCGACGACCGCGCCCCGCAACAGCGGAGAACCCCTGCGCCCCACGCCCCGCCGTCTCATCATCTCTCTCCCGCCTAGGATGTGGCGTCCTGCGACGCGCGGGTGCGCACCGCTTCCTCGACGTGCTCGCGCGGGATGCGCGCCGACCTCAGCAGCGAGCCGCCGGCCGCCGCCATGGTGTCGGCCAGATCCTTCGCCCACAGGTGCTCCACGAGCATCGCCATCACCGTCGTATCGGGCTCCATGACCGCGGCCACCTCCGCCACGTCCGCGTCCGCGATCAGTCCGAGCGTCTCCAGCGTGGGCACGTCGTAGGTGGCCTGGACGCTGCGCAGCTCGTCCACGTCGGCCAGCTCCGCGCTTCGGGTGGTACCGTCCCGGTCCTTCTTCACCAGCAGGGCGTCCACCACCCTCAGGTCACCGGCCTTGGTCACGTGCTCCAAGGCGGTCTGCACACCCGCGGCCAACCCCTGTCCGGGAAAGGCCAACACCAGGAATTCGAGCGGTCCCAACGACATGGCAATCCTCCGGCGAGCCTGTGCTGCGTACCCGGCCCATCGTGCGGCACCGCCCGCCGGCCGGGCTCACCCCGCGCGGGTGAACCGGTCAGGTCAGCGCACCGATCGCCTCCCCGATCAGCTTGACGCCGATCACCAGGCAGATCACCGACATGATGGCCGCGTTGTGCCGCTCCATCCAGTCCCTGAGCGCGACGAGCAGGTTGGCGGAGCGCTTGCCCATGACGAGGTACAGGACCACCGGCGCCGCCACCCCGATGGTGCCGATCACGGCGAAGACCGTGTACGCGACCGCCTGCTGCCAAGCGCCGATCCCGGTCTGGGCGATCGTGGCCGCCGCGCTGACCGCGAGAACGGTGTTCTTGGGGTTCGCACCCGCGAGCACGGCACCGGTGAAGACCGACTGCGACGCGGTGAACCGGTCCACCGCGCCCATCCACTTCGGCATCTGCACGTCCTCACCGGGATGCGGACGACCCTGGAACTGGCGTGCCGCGACCCCGAGCAGGATCAGACCGAGCAGGATCTTCAGCCAGCTGACCCAGGTCGCCGGCTGCCCACCCGTGCTCGCGTCGGCCGGTCCGGCGACCAGCAACACGATCGTGCCGACCACGCCGAGACCCAGGAGCCAACCGGCGAGGAACGCCGGACCGTTCGTCCGCGCCCGGCGGGTGGTCAGCATCAGCACCACAGCGATGATGGGAAACGGGCTCAGCGCGACACCGACGGCCGCCGGAAGGACCTGCCCGATCGCCTCTCCCATTTCTCGACGCTGTGGCTGGGCGCACCGGTTCCGCATCACCCCGCGGGGATGGCGCCGATCGCCTTCGAATCACCCATCACGGGTGAGGTTGACCGTATCCGTTCCGGATGAAACTGCCTCAGCAGGCATCGCGCCGCCACGCCGGGCGGTGATGTTTGGTAGGCGGGCACTGGACCCGCCGGCTCGGCACGATCTACGGTCCCGCCTCCCGCGTTTTCGCCGGGGTCCCCGCCACCGGTGCCGGCTCACCTGCCGCGGGTGATGCCCGCACCAGAATCTGACCTGAGCATTCAGTTATCGGAGGACGTCGAGTCCTGCGATGTTGAGAAGGGATACCGCAGATGGCCACTTCCAGGACCACATCGGGGGCCGCGTGGACCGGCTGGATCATCTTCGCCGCTTCGATGCTCCTGATCATCGGGATGTTCAATATCCTCGAAGGAATCATCGCGCTGGTCGACGACCAGCGCATCGTCATGACGCCGAACAGACTCGTCGTGGTCGATCTGACTCAGTGGGGCTGGACCATACTGATCTTCGGTGCGTTGATGGTCGCCACCGGCATCGGGCTGTTCACCGCACAGACCTGGGCCCGCGTCCTGGCCATCGTGATCGTCGGCCTGCACGCCATCGCCGAGGTCGGGTGGCTCGGCGCATACCCGATCTGGTCGTTGCTGATGATCGGGCTGGACGTCGTCGTGCTGTTCGCGCTCTGCGCCCGGTGGTCGGTGGCAACCACTGACCTCGACATGTACGCACCGGAGTCCGGGCCGGAGCGCCCGTCCCAGGTGGGTCAGCACGCCTCGTTAGGCTGACGAGAGGAGCTGCCGTGCAGCCGTACGACCCGGCAGCACAAGCTGCCCCACGACGTCCCGCCGTGGACGCCCGTACCCTCTGGGCCGGTGGTGCGGCTGCGGCTCTCGTGGCCGCACTCATCGCGGTCGTCGGGATCGTCGTCGCCCGCGGTCTGTTCGGCATCGCCGTGCTCGCCCCCAAGGGCAAGGGGACCTTCGGCGACGCGAGCACGTGGCAGCTGGCCCTGGCCGCCGCGGCGGGCGCGTTGGTGGCCACCGGCCTGCTCCACCTACTCCTGTTGTTCACGCCCCGACCGTTCGCGTTCTTCGGCTGGATCGTCACCTTGGCGACCGCCGTAGTGGTGCTCGTGCCGTTCAGCTTCGACGCCGCGCTCAGTGCGAAAATCGCCACTGCCGTCATCAACCTGCTGATCGGCATCGCGATCGGCACCTTGGTCAGTAGCGTCGGGGCCAGGTCGCTGAGGAGCCGGCCATGACCGAGATTCCGACCCGCAGATCCCAGCCGGCAGCAAGCCCGGCGGCAGGCTACGAGTCACCGGTGGTACGCGAGCCGGGCGGCCTGTTTCCCTGGTGGACGGTGCTTGTTGTCGGCCTCGTTTCCATCCTGTTCGGTCTGGCCGTGCTGGTCTGGCCGGACGTAACGTTGCGCGTGATGGCGGTGCTGGTCGGCCTCTGGTTGCTACTGATCGGCATCACCCGGATCTTCGGTGCCTTCCTGCCCGGTCCGGGCCTGGGCCGGCAGGTGCTGTCCGGGGTCATCGGCTTCATCATTCTCATCGGCGGCCTGCTCTGCCTGCGCAACCTGGTCAACGCCCTGGCGGTACTCGCCTTCATGGTCGCGCTCACCTGGCTGTTCACCGGGCTGGCCGAGACCATCATGGCTTTCCAGGCGACCGGCGTCACCCGGATGGTGTTTCTCGTGGTCGGTCTGCTGTCGTTGGCGGCCGGCTTCGTGTTCCTGTTCTGGCCGGGGCTCTCCCTGGCCGCGCTGGTCCTGATGACCGGCATCAGCGCCCTCATCCTCGGCATCGGCGAGCTGGCGCTGGCCTTCCGACTACGTAGGGAGACGTCATGACGATCGGACCCGTCCAGCTGCTCGTGCTCGGCTTCAACCACCCCCACTTCGAAGGGGAGATTCTCGCCGAGGTACAGCGCCTGAAGGACCACGACGCGGTACGGGTGATCGACGCGCTCGCCGTGTACAAGGACGCCGCCGGCCACGTGACCGGGTTGAAGGAGAGCCAGCTCAGTGGCGAGGAGCGGGCCGAGTTCGGCGCGCTCGTGGGTGCGTTGATCGGTTTCGGCGCGGGCGGCGAGGAAGGCGCGGCCGTGGGCGCCCGAGCCGGCGCCGAGATGATAGAGGAGCGCGGTGGCGTGTTCGGCGAGGACGCATGGGACGTCCTCGCGGAGATACCGGAAGACTCCGCGGCGGCCCTCATGCTCCTCGAGCACCGGTGGGCGATCCCGTTGCGGGACGCGATCGCCCGGGCCGGTGGTTTGCGGCTGGCATCGGAGTTCATCAACCCGCTGGACCTGGTGGCGCTCGGCCTCGTCTCGGCCACCGAGGCGCAGACCCTTGCCGAGACCGAACGGGATGCCCTGTAACCGCGCGCCAAAGGCCTTGAAGAGGAGGAGAGATGCTCGGCACAGTACGTCGAGTCTCCCGGCGTACCGGGCGACGGACGGCACGGCGGACATCGCGACGGGTGGTGCATCGCGGGGTGGTGTATTGACGACCCGGCCGGACCAGGAGGGCCTCGATGGCGGAGAAACCGAACATCCTGGTCATCTGGGGTGACGACATCGGCATCACCAACCTCAGCTGCTACAGCGACGGGCTGATGGGATACCGCACCCCCAACATCGACCGGATCGCCAGCGAAGGGATGCGGTTCACCGACTCGTACGGCGAGCAGTCGTGCACGGCGGGGCGGGCCGGATTCCTGACCGGGCAGAGCGGGTTCCGGACCGGCCTGACGAAGGTCGGGGTACCCGGCTCGACGATGGGCCTGCAGCCGGAGGATCCGACGATCGCCGAGCTGTTGAAGAACCACGGGTACGCCACCGGCCAGTTCGGAAAGAACCACCTGGGCGACCGCAACGAGTTCCTGCCGACCGTGCACGGCTTCGACGAGTTCTTCGGCAACCTGTACCACCTCAACGCCGAAGAGGAGCCGGAGCTGCCGGACTATCCGGACCCGCAAGAGTTCCCGCAGTACCGGGCACGGTTCGGGCCGCGCGGCGTCCTGCACTGCTGGGCGACCGCCGAGGACGACTCGACGGTCGAGCCGCGCTGGGGTCGGGTCGGTAGCCAACTGATCGAGGACACCGGTCCGCTCACCAGGAAGCGGATGGAGACCTGCGACGACGAGTTCGTGGCCGCGGCCAGGGACTTCATCCAACGGCAGCACGCGGCCGGGAAGCCGTTCTTCTGCTGGGTCAACACCACGCACATGCACCTGCGCACACATACCAAGCCGGAGAGCATCGGGCAGGCGGGCCGGTGGCAGTCGCCCTACCACGACACGATGATCGACCACGACAAGAACGTCGGTGAACTGCTGGATCTGCTCGACGAGCTGGGCATCGCGGAGAACACCTTCGTCATGTACAGCACCGACAACGGGCCGCACATGAACACCTGGCCGGACGGCGCCATGACACCCTTCCGGAGTGAGAAGGACACCAACTGGGAGGGCGCCTTCCGGATCCCGCTCATGGTGCGCTGGCCCGGCCGGATCCGCGCCGGTGTGGTGTCCAACGAGATCGTCCAGCACCACGACTGGCTGCCGACGTTCCTCGCGGCGGCCGGCGAGCCGGACGTCAAGGAGAAACTGCTCCAGGGCCATGAAGCGGCGGGTAGGCGGTTCCGGGTCCACATCGACGGGTACAACCTGTTGCCGTACCTCACCGGGCAGGAGCCCACGAGCCCCCGCAAGGGCTTCATCTACTTCAGCGACGACGGCGACCTGGTCGCGCTGCGCTTCGACAACTGGAAGATCGTGTTCATGGAGCAGCGCGTCGCCGGTACGTTGCGCATCTGGGCCGAGAAGTTCGTCCCGTTGCGTCTACCCAAGCTCTACAACCTGCGCACCGACCCGTTCGAACGCGCCGACATCACCTCAAACGTGTACTACGACTGGATGATCGATCACGGCTTCATCGTGCTGGCGGCCCAGGCGATCATCGTCCCGTTCCTGGAAACCTTCAAGGAGTTCCCGCCGCGCCAGCGCGCGGCCAGCTTCACCATCGACCAGGCGCTGGAGAAGATGGAAGCCGCCGCGACCGCCGGCGCCCGCTGAGACCGGCGAACGGGCCGGGCACCAGTTGGTGCCCGGCCCGTCTGGCTGCGGCATTCCGGCTCAGCTGGGCCGGGTCCCCACCGCCGCAGCCTTCTCCCCCAGTTGTGCCCGCAGGTACTCGTCCGTGTGGACCTCCACGCGCCCGCGGCCGAACGCGTCGACGCGACCCCACCGGCCGGGGATATCCAGCAGCTCCAGCCGGCCGATCCCGATCGGCAGGGAGGGGTCGACGATCAGGTGCTCACCGATCGGCTCCAGGCCGAGCATCGTGCGCAGCAACAGCAGCGGCGCACCGGTCGACCAGGCCTGCGGGCTGCACGCGGTCGGGTACTGGACCGGGTACTTGGTCAGCGAACGGTGGTAGCCGCCGAACGCCTCGGGCAGCCGGCCCTGGAAGAACTCGGCCGCGTCGAGTATGCCGGCGGCCACCCGCGCGGCCTCCTCCTTGAATCCGTACCGGCGCAGGCCCAAGGCGATGAACGAGTTGTCGAACGGCCACACCGTACCGACGTGGTAGCCGATCGGGTTGTACCGCTGCTCCCCCTCGGCGAGGGTACGGACCCCCCAGCCGGAGAACAGCTTCGGGCCGAGGAGATGGTCAGCTATCGCCGCTGCCCGTGAGTCCTCGACGATGCCGCTCCACAACAGGTGTCCGACGTTGGAGGCGAGCGCGTCGACCTGCTGGCCGTCGGCGTCCAGCGCGAGCGCGTAGTACTGGCCGTCCTCGATCCAGTAGTCCCGGTTGAACCTGCGCTTGAGGTCTTCCGCCTCCTCCTCCAGCCGATCGGCGTAGGGATGGTCGTCCCAGAACAGCCGAGCCAGCCGGGCACCGCGCAGCTTCGCGTCGTACGCGTACCCCTGCAGCTCCGCGGTCGCGCGTGGGAAGCCGGGCAGCCGGCCGTCCCGGTAGGAGATGGAGTCCCAGGAGTCCTTCCAGCACTGGTTCTCCAGGCCGGTCTCCTCGTTGCGCCGCTGGTAGGAGATGTACCCGGTACCGGTCAGGTCGGCGTACCGGTCGATCCAGTCGATCGCGGCCCGCGCCTCCAGCTCCAGCCGGCGTACCAGATCGGCGTCCCCGGTCCACCGCTCGTACTCGTCCAGCAGGACGACATACAGCGGGGTGGCGTCGGCGGTGCCGTAGTACGGCGTGTGCGGCCGCTCCTCGAACGCGCTCATCTCGCCGTAGCGCATCTCGTGCAGGATGCGCCCCGGATCCTCGTCCCGGAAGTCGTCGCTGCGGACACCCTGCCAGCGGCCGAGTACCTTCAACGTGGTCGCCGCGAGGTCCGGCTCGAACGGCAGTGCCTGCAGGCTGGTGAAGATGCTGTCCCGGCCGAACATGGTCATGAACCACGGCAGGCCGGCCGCCGGCAGCGAATGCCGGGCGGCGATCAGCGGCGAGAACCGGAGCGCGGCGAGGTCGACCAGGCTGCGCCGGTAGGTGTTCTTGAGCGATTCCCAGTCACACTCCACCTTCGGCGCGCGCGCCAGCCACTCCCGCAGGTCCTCGGCCATGTCCGGACGTTCGGCGCCGCGCGCGCTGGGTACCAGCCGCCGCCCGTCGGTCCGCACGATCGTCGGCACCACATGCAGCTCGGTGCTCCACTCGCCGTGCGGTTCGATCCGTACCGCGAAGGTGAGCCCGTGCTCGGTGATCTGGCCGGGTTGGCTGGTGGAGATCTCGGTCTCGCGGTGGAAGGTCTCCCGCTCGTACCCGAGCAGCAGCCGCCCGGGCTCCGCCCGGGTGTAGTACTTGCCCTTCTTCTCCAGGGCGTCCTTGACCTCGAACAGATCGGCGAAGTCACTGCGCGCCTCGACCTGCACGGTGAGGTCCACCGGCTTGTCGTCGTGGTTGAGAATCGTCAAGGTTTCCCGGAATCCGTCCGACACCGCGCGTTGCCGGATCACCGACATCTTCGCGTCGACATACACCGTTCCGGTACCGGGCACCAGGAAGAACCTGGTCTCGAAGTACTGCAGGTCGTCGGTTGACAGCGCGGTGAGCCGCTTGCCGTCGACGCTGAGGATCCAGGTGGACAGGAACCGGGTGTCGTAGGCGAACAGGCCGCTCGGATCGGTACCCGAGGCGTCGATGTCGCCCCGGTTGTCGCTGACCACGAACATGTTGCCGTCCAGGATCCGGACAAAGTCGTCGGTCATGACGGCCGCCCCCCTCCGGCCGGCACCGGTTGCCGGTCCTGCTTGCGTGGCGGGTCGGGGAAGATCCGCTGGACCAGTACGAGCAGATCGGGCTCACCTTCCAGGATGAGCTCCCCCCGCAGCAACGCCGCCATGGCGTTCACCTCACCGCTGGCGATGCCGTCGAAGACCGGCCGTTCCGCGGTGATCACGCAGTCCGCTTCGGCATTGTCGTTGGACACCTTGAGGTTGCCCTTGTCGATACGCACGCTCCATCGCCTGGTCCGCTTACCATCCTTGATGTCGAAGCGCACCGTCGCCGTCGCGTCCCTGAGCAACGGCTCGTGTCCGCGCGTGCCCAGCCCTTGGAAGAACTCGGCGGTTGGGTCGGTCATCAGCGGCCCCCTCTCCCTACCGCTCCAGGCGATCACGTGACGCCCGGAGTCGACACCACCCTTCGCGGGTGAACTCAGGAGGCGAGGGCGAGTTCGTAGGTCTGGCCGACGAGGTCGACCCCGAAGCTGTGGTGCGGCTGCTCCGCGATGAGCATGAACCCGCGCTTGAGATAGACGTGCCGGGCAGCGACCAGCGGGTCATTGGTCCACAGGCGCAGCCGCGCATAGCCGGCGGCCCGGGCGAAGCTCACACACGTGTCGACCAACTGCCCGCCGAGGCCGTGCCCGCGGGCATCCGGGTGTACCAACAGGACCCGCAGCTTCGCGCCCGCCCGGTCGTCCGGGTCGGCGACGCAGAACACGCAACCGACCCGCCGGCCGTCCACCTCGGCGATCCAGGCCGCTTCCCGCAGCGGATCGTGGTCCGCCGCGTAGTCGGCGACGATCCGGGCGATCAGCGCCTCCATCGTGGTGTCCCACCCGAACTCCGCCGCGTAGAGCTCGCCGTGCGCCATGACCACCCACCCCAGGTCGCCCGGCTGACCGAGCGGACGGATGACCCCCATGTCGGCCCCCTTCCCGAGGAGCTACTGAAACGACTGTTTCAGTAGGTCATACTAGCGGCGTGACCGGCGCTGGCCCAGCCCCTTCCCCGCGACGCGAGGAGCTGCTCGAACTCGCGTACCGCTACGTCCTCGAGCACGGTCTGACCGACCTGTCGCTGCGGCCGCTGGCCGCCGCGATCGGATCCAGCCCGCGCGTGCTGCTGTACCTGTTCGGCAGCAAGGACGGCCTGGTGCGGGCGCTGCTGACCCGAGCCCGCGCGGACGAGCTGGAGTTCCTCGGCTGGCTACGGGAGCCGAACGACCACGGCCCGGTCGGTCTGGAGACCATCGCCGAGCAGGTCTGGCGTTGGCTCGTCGCGGAGAACCACCGGGCCGTCCTCACGCTTTGGATCGAGGCCTACGCCCGGTCCTTGATCGAGCCCGACGGCCCGTGGGCCGGCTTCGCCCGCACCACCGTCACCGACTGGCTCGACCTTCTCGCCGCGGCCCAGCCGGCCCGCGAGCGCCGCACCGCGGCCGGCCGGGCCCGGCGGACGCTGGTGCTGGCCATCCTGCGCGGCGCGCTGCTCGACCTGCTCGCCACCGGCGACACCGAGCGCACCACCGCCGCGGTACACCGACAACTGCGGGCTACCGCGACGGATGCGCCGGTGAGATAGGGTGAGCGGCATCTCGCGCTGATATGCTGGCGCTCGCGGGCTCAGCAGGGCGGCGCTGGTCGGTCCAGACGTCGCCCGCCTCGTCGCTAAGGGAGACGCGGATGGGATACCAGCGGGACCGCGCCGAGAGGTCGGCGGAGACCGGGCCGGTCGGCGAGCCACCCGCCCGGACCGCGCCGCGCATCGCGCTACCGTCGCTGCTGGGCAACGCGGCGTTCGGTCGGGTCCTGCACCGCTTCGAGGTCGGGCAGGGCGCCGGGCCGCTCGACCCGGGCATCGGTGCCGCGATCGACGCCGCGCGCGGCACCAGCGCCGGAGCTGGCCTGCCGGACCCCGTCCGGACCGACATGGAACAGCAGTTCGGCGCCGACTTCTCCGCGGTGCGGGTGCACACCGACGCACGCGCCGACGCGCTCAACCGGTCGGTCCAGGCCCGCGCGTTCACCGTCGGCGCGGACATCTTCTTCAGCGGTGGCAGCTACGACGTGGCCGGCGGACAGGGCCGGGAACTGCTCGCACACGAGCTGACCCACGTGGTACAGCAGAGCGCGGGGTCAACCGGCGGCCCGTCCCGGGTCAGCCACCCGGACGACGCGGCGGAGGTACAGGCGCGGCAGGTGGCCAGGTCCGTCACTGCCCCCGACCGAACCGTGCCGCTGGACCTGCTGGCGGGTACCGCCGGCAACCGCGCGCTGGCGCGGGCGGTGGGACCGTTGACCGTGCGGCGGTTCGCCGGACCCGAGCACGAGCAGCTCGGCAACGCCACCGGCGCCACCATCGATCTCGGTGGCGGCATCGTGCTCACCTGGGGCGAGGTGGTGGCCATCGCCGGCGACGAGTACGGCTCGGTCGAGGAGCTACGCCAGGACCTCGCCTCGCCGGGCGGGCCGGCCCGGTTGCGCGGGCGCCTGACCCACGACCGGGTGCAGGGCCCGATCCCGTCGGTACTGCCGGCGGAGACCGAGCACAGCAACGCGCGCTACGTCGAGCTCGCGATGAACAACGTGATGCACTTCTCCGGCGGTGGTACCGCCATCCAGACCTGGGCGTCGCACCACGAGAGCGCCCTGGTGTCGGCGGTCCTGTCCGGTATCGACGCCGACCCGGCCCAGTGGCAGCAGGCCCAACTGACCGAGGCGTTCGGCCAGCACTTCCTCACCGACTCGTTCTCCGCCGGCCATGTCCGCACGCCCCGCGCGGAGATCATCGCGTGGTACCAGAACGACTTCGCGCCCAAGGCGCTCGGGCCGTTCCTCACCCACGCCCGGGAGCGGGTGACCCGGGCGCTCACCGATGACCTGGGCCGGCAGATGCTCGCGCCCAACGCGCTGGTCCAGGCCGAGTTCGACGCCATCCTGGGCTCGGTGATCTCGCTGCTCGAGGGGGAGATCCGGGAACGCTTCCAAGGCCTGTTCGGGCTGGGCATCTCCGGTGCCATCAGCGGGGTCCTGCACGACCAGGACAACGAGCGCGGACTCTGGGTACAGAGCGACGCGCATCCAACTCCGTGGATGGCTTTCGGCGACGGCAATCTCGGCTGCAGCCCGACCAGCCGGGAGCAGGCCGAGCTGGCCGTGCTCACCGCACGCGAGCAACTCGTGGCGGCGCAGGCCCTGGGCGGTACCCGCCGTGGTGGGCGTACCGCCACCCCGGCCCCGCCCGGCCAGACCGGCGCCATTCCCGGAGTCGTGCACTTCGCCTTCGACTCCAGCAGTCTGGACGTCACGAGCGCGGCCGCGCTCGACCGGGTCGTCGACTACCTGACCGCCCATCCGGAGGTGGCTGTCGACATCATCGGACACACCTGCCCGCTCGGTGCCGACGAGTACAACCTCGGCCTCGGGATGCGCCGTGCCGAGGCGGTGGCGGCGGCGTTGATGGCCAAGGGCGTGCCGCCGATGCGGATCAGCACGACCTCGGCCGGCGAGATGCAGCTGGTCGACGCGGACCCGACCGGGTACTCGTCGGACCGGCGCGCGGAGCTGTCCTTCCGGGCCGCCGGGACGGAACCACCCGACCTGGTCTGGGCGCAGCAGGCGATCGCCGAGCGGTTCGGCGCGCCGCCGTACCAGGCCGTGGAGCGGTACGTGCCGCGGGAGGCACCGGGGCTCAACGATCCGCAGGAGGACTGGCACTGGGGCACCCTCACCTCGACCATGGCCGGCGAGGTCGACGGGTGGGTGGCCCACTACGTCCGCGACTTCAAGCCATCGGTGCTGGCCAACAAGTACCTCGACGACCGGGTCATCCCGGTACCCGACGTCGGCGTACCCATCGTCCCCGGCGCGCCGCCGGTCACCCTCCGCGAGGTCACCCTGCATCCGCGACCGATCGTCGAGCAGCTCCTCGACGAGGTCATCAAGGCCCCGACCGCGGTGATCGGTGACCTGGTCGGCCAGCCGGCCGCGAACCGCAGCACCCCGCCGTTGCCGCCCCTGGTGCCGTGCCTGCCGGACGCATCCAGATAGGGCGATCAGCCATGGACGCGGCGGTGCGGGACTACATCGAGGCGATCGTGCCCGAGCACCGGCCGCTCTTCGACCGCCTGCACCGGCTGGTTCTCGAGACACACCCGGAGGCTGCGGTGGGCCTTTCGTACCAGATGCCCACCTACCAGGTCGGCCGCCGGCGGCTCTTCCTCGGCGTGTGGAAGCACGGGGTGTCCATGTACGGCTGGCGCCAGGGAGACGACGCCGGCTTCACCGCCCGCCACCCCGAGCTGAAGACCGGCAAGGGCACCATCCGGCTGCGCCCCGACCAGGCGGCCGGCATCTCCGACGACGAGTTCCGTGACCTGGTACGCGCCGCCCTCGACGACTGACCCGGAAATCTCCTCACGCGCTACTCACGAGTAGCCCAGACGGCGTCGAACATCGTACCCAGCTCGGTCTCGTCGACCGGCGGTTCCAGCAGGTGGTTCAGGGCGCGCTTGGAGTAGGCGAGGGTGAGCTGCGCGAATCCGGCGATCTCCCGGGCCCAGGCCAGCGCGTGCGAATGGTCAGCCAGCCGATCGACCAGCCCGCGATCGAAGGCCCGGTTGGCGTCGAGGGTGTCGCAGCCGATCAGCATGGCGCGGGCCGCCCCGCCGCCGGCCAGGAGGGCGAGGCGGCGGATCGTCCACGGGTCGACGGCCAGCCCGTTTCGGGCGGTGGGCACCGCGAACCGCGCGCCCGGCGCGGCCACCCGCAGATCGCAGGCGAGAGCCAGTTGGGTACCGGCACCGATGGCGGGCCCGTTCACGAACGCCAGTACCGGTACCGGCGTGCCGGTGAGCGCCGCGAGCATCGCATAGAGCGCGTCGCGGAACTCGGCACCGTAGACGGTGCCCAGGTCAGCCCCGGCGCAGAAGCTCGACCCCGCTCCGGTGATCATGATGACCCGCGCCGCATCACTGGTGGCCGACTCCACCGCGTCCCGCAGCGCCGCGCAGTGCTCGACGTCCAGCGCGTTACGGCGCTCGTGCCGATCGATCTGGATGACTTCGACGTCGCCGTCGCGGTATCGGTTGATCATGTCAGCTCCCGGTCACGCCACGTACGCGACCCGGCCGACCGTCCTACCGTCCGCGAGCCGCTGCACCCCGGCGGCCACCGACTCCAGGTCGAGGCGCTCGCTGACCAGCGGCCGGACCAGGCCCTCGGCCGCCATCCGGGTCAGCTCGTCGTGGCAGCCGCGGACCGCGGCGGGATCGCGGTCGCGGTACAGGCCCCAGTGCAGGCCGACGATCGAGTAGTTCTTCACCAACGCGTGGTTGAGCGCCACGGACTGGACCTCGCCGCCGGCGAACCCGACCACCAGGATGCGACCTTCGAACGCGATGCACTTGGTCGAGCGCTGGTACGCCGCTCCCCCGACCGGGTCGTACACCACATCCGCGCCGCGACCCCGGGTGAACTCGTTGACCGCCCGGACGAAGTCCTCGGCTCGGCGATCGACCACCAGATCGGCACCGAGTGCCCGAGCCGCCTCGGCCTTCTCCGGACCACCGACCACGCCGACGACCCGGGCCCCGGCGGCCTTGCCGAGCTGGACCGCCGCACTGCCCACACCGCCAGCTGCCGCGTGGACGAGCAGCGTCTCCCCCGGTTGCAGCCGTGCCCGCCGGTGCAGGCCGAACCAGCCGGTCTGGTAGCCCAGGTAGAAGGCGGCCGCCTCGGCATCGGTGAGGGCCGGCGGTGCCGGGAAGGTGTCCGCGGCGGACATCAAGGCGTACTCCGCGAACCCACCCGCCGGGAGCACCGTCCCGCCGACCACCCGGTCCCCGGCCGCGAAACCGGTCACCCCGGCGCCGACCGCCACCACCTCGCCGCACAGCTCCACGCCGGGGGTGAACGGCGGTTCCAGCCGCACCTGGTACGTGCCCCGGCAGAGCAGCACGTCCGGGAAGTTCGCCGCGCACCCGAGCACCCGTACCACCAGCTGCCCGGGACCGGGCTCAAGGTCGGGTACCTCCACCAGCCGCATAACCTGATCCGGCTCACCCAGCTCGGACACGCGCCACGCCCTCATCCCCGAACCCTCCCCCGCCCGAGCCGGTGGATCCCATCGGGCCTGGCCGAAGTGGCGCGGGCCACACCGGTCAGAGCCGGCGGGACCAGGTCCCGCCGGCTCTGACCACCCTGGCGAACGTCAGCAGCTCTTGGACGATCCGGTGGCGCTGATCTTCGCCGAGCCCGCGTTCAGTACGCAGTACCCGGTGATGTTCTGGAACCCGATGTCGAACGGCGCCCCGCCGCCGCCCTCAGCGGTGAACCCGTCGAGCCTGATCGCGCTGCCCGAGTTGGCGATCAGGCCGGGACGCTTGTCCGCCTTCGCCACGTCGACCGAGCTGTTGGTGAAGGTGATCCCCTGGACGATGTGCAGGTACCAGCCGTATGCCGGTCGGGTACCGATGCCGCGCGGGTTGTAGTTGCCGTTGTCCGACGGGACCTTGGTCGGGTCCATCGCGCCGTGGCCGCCGGGCAGGGTCAGCTTCACGTTGTCGAAGGTCACGTTCTTGACCGGGTGCCCGGGCTGGCCCCAGATCGTCGGGCTCCACGCGCCCCCGGCGTTCGTACCCCTGATGTTCTTGAAATGGATGTTGGTGATGTCACCGACACCGGGTTTGTCGCCGCACCGCTTCCGGGTGCCCACCTTCAGCGTGATCGGGGCCGCCGTCCCGGACAGGGTGACGTTCTCGTAGTTGATGTCGGCGAACTTGCCGCCGTCCTGCGAGGTCAGGCCGATGCCGGACTTGCCCGCCCGGGTGATCTGGATGTTGGTGAAGTGGTAGCCGGTGAAGTCACCGCAGGTCTCGGAGCCGAACATCAGCGCGTTGCAGCAGCTGGAGGAGAGCTTGGCGTGGTCGACGACCACGTCGCCGTTCTGGAAGTGCTTGCCAAGCGCGAAGTCACTCTTGAACCCCAGCGCGTCGTCGCTCGCGGCGATGTCGACGTTGGTGATCCTGACATGCTGGGCGCTGATGATGTTCCAGCCGTCCCGGTTGTTGGCGGTACGGACGGTCAGGTGGTCGGACCTGATGTTGTTGCAGCCGTTGAGGATCATCGCGAAGTGGCCGCCCGACTTGAGGGTGATGCCGTTGACGGTGAGACCGTTGCAGCGGGTGATCGAGATCAGCTTGTCGGACTTCCCCGACCCGACGTGGTCGCCGGTGACCAGCTTGCCGGCACCGTCGATGGTGCCCGAGCCGGTGAAGCCGATGTTCGAGACGTTGTCCCCGCGGATGACCGCGTTGTTGAAATGGCTGTGCCCGTAGTCCTGGTACTTGTCGAACTTGTTCGACTCGGCCTTGTCGTATCCGGACCCGGTCGCCGAGATGGTGGAGCCGGCGTCGAGTTGCAGCGTCACGTTGCTCTTCAGGTGGACGGTGGCGCCCACCTTGTAGGTACCCTTCGGGAACTGCACGATGCCGCCACCCCCGCCGTTGGCGGCCGTGATCGCCTTGTTGATCGCGGCGGCGTCGTTGGCTTTGCCGTCGCCTTTGGCTCCGTAGGTCTTGACGTTGTAGGTCGCCCCTGGCGCGCCCACCGCCGCGACGGCCACCCCGGCCATCGCCATCGACAACCCGGCAACCGCCGCCACGGCGAGCCAGAGCTTCCTGCGCAAGGCACTTCTGGTCACGAGCGTCTCTCCCTTCGCGCGACGCGCGACACGGCGCCGCCGCGCAGCTGAGAACCGTGACAAACTCTGCAAACGTTTTCAACGGTTCCGGTTCGCTCAGGCTAGGAGCGGATCAACGCCGGAGTCAATAACGAGACATAGAAATTCCTGGATGGCTGAACCGCGTTGGCACCGTACGGAAGGCAGGAAGCCATCGGTGGGTCACCCGCCGGTCAGGAAACGGTGGCAGGATCCGCCGGTATGAGGAAGCTGAGCCGCCGGACGTTTCTCGTCGGGGGCCTCGCGACGGCCGGGGCTCTGGCCCTTCCCGCCCGGGCGCTCACCAGGATCTCCGCCGCCCACGCCGCACCCACCCTCACCGCATACCCGTTCCTGCTCGGCGTCGCGTCCGGCGAGCCCGCACCGGACAGCGTCGTGCTCTGGACCCGGCTGGCCCCGTCGCCACTGGACGCCGACGGGCAGGGCGGCATGCCCAACACCGACGTGGTCGTCGACTGGCAGGTCTCCGCGAACCCCGGCTTCAGCTCGCTCGTCGCGTCCGGCTCGGCCACCGCGCACTACGCCCAGGCGCACTCGGTACACGTCGTCGCGGGCGGGCTCGCGCCGGATGCCGAATACTACTACCGGTTCCGCGCGCAGGGGCACATCTCGCCGGTCGGGCGCACCCGGACCGCCCCGGCGGTCAACGTGGTCGGGCGGGACTTCACGATGGCGTTCGCGTCGTGCGCGCACTACGAGTCCGGCTACTACACCGCCTACCGGCGGATGGCCGACGAGCGTCCGGACCTCATCCTGCACCTCGGCGACTACATCTACGAGGACGGCACCACGGCGGGTTCGGTACGCGAGCACCTCGGCGGCGAGACCGTTTCGCTGGCCGACTACCGCCGCCGCTACGCGCAGTACAAGTCCGACCCGGACCTGCAGGCGGCGCACGCCGTCGCGCCGTGGCTGGTGGTACCGGACGACCACGAGGTGGAGAACAACTACGCCGGCATGGTCCGGGCCGACAACAGCCCGGCGTTGACGACCGCGGAGTGGACGGCCCGGCGGACCGCGGCATACCAGGCGTACTACGAGAACATGCCACTGCGCCCGTCGTCCGCGCCGTCCGGAAACAGCATCCCGTTGTACCGCCGGGTGCGCTGGGGCACGCTGGCCACCTTCCACCTGCTCGACACCCGCCGTTCCGCGACGACCAGGCGTGCAACGACGGTTGGCAGGTGTGCCCGGACGCCGACCTCGCCAGCCGTACGATAACCGGTTCTGCCCAGGAGTCCTGGCTGCTCGACGGGTTCGCCCAGCACCTGGGCACCTGGGACGTCATCGGCCAGCAGGTGTTCTTCGCGCGCCAGTTCGACTCCTCGGGCGCGGGGAACATGGACGCGTGGGACGGCTACCGCGCCTCGCGGGCGCGGATCCAGCAGGGCTGGGTCGACCGGACGGTACGCAACCCGGTGGTACTCACCGGTGACGTGCACCGTTCGTTCGCGAGCAACCTGAAGGCCAACTACGCCGACACCTCGTCACCGACGATCGGTACCGAGCTGGTCTGCACCTCGATCACCTCCGGCGGCAACGGATCCGGCTCGACGACCATCCCCAACGCCTCGACCAACCCGCACATCAGGTTCTACTCCGACCGGCGCGGATACGTCCGTACCACGGTCACGCCCACCCACATCGCCGCCGACTTCCGCAACGTGGCGATGGTGACCGAGCACGGGGGGGCCGCGACCACCGCGCGTTCGTTCGTCATCCACGACGGTCAGCCCGGACTCGTTGATGCGTGAGGGGATCGTTGATGCGTAAGGGGATTGCCATGCGTCCGCTGGTGTTGTGCAGGATCGCCGCCGTCTCGTCGCTGGCGGCGCTGCTCGTCGCGGCCAGCCTCCTGCTGCCCGGTGAGCCCGCCGTGGCGGTGGTTCCGTCGGTCTGGCTGGCCGCGAACAGCGTGGCGACCGGAGACCAGGACGGCCCGGCGGTCGCCGCCGACCGCCTCGGCGACGTGGCCGTCGTCTGGGAGGACGACCGGGACTCCACCGACCCCGGTGACAACACGCACAGCGAGATCTATCTGCGGCTGTTCCGCAACGGGACATCGAGCTACGAAATCAAACTGTCCGCCGGTGGTACCTCGGGCGCGAACTGGAAGCACGTCACCCCGGACGTCGGTCTGGACAGCCGGGGCGACGCGGTCGTGGTGTGGGCCGACGATCCGGACGGCAACGGCTTCTACAACATCCCCTACCGGGTGGTCTCCCCGGCGGGCACGGTCATCGGGTCCGGCTACGCCAACGGCAACTCGGCCGGCCAGCAGTTGGCGCCCAGGGTGTCGGTCGATCCGGACGGCGCGCCGGGCAGCACCACCGCGGTGGCCTTCACCGTGGTGTGGGAGGACATCCAGGGTACGGCCGCCGCCACGGTGAAGGCCGCCGGATACACCGGTACGACGACGAAGGCGTACGAGGTGACGGTGAACCAGACCGGCGGATCGCACCACCGTCCCGATGTGGCCGTATCCGCCTCCGGCGACGCGACGGTGGTGTGGGACGAGGACACCGACGGGAACGGCTTCTACAACATCGGGCTGACCCGGCTGGCGAAGTCGAACGGATCGGTGGTCCTGTCCCAGCGCTCGGCCAACACCTTCGCCGGCGGACAGCAGCAGCACGCCGCCATCGCCGCGAACGTCAACGGTGACTTGGTCGTCGCGTGGGAGTCCGACCACACCGGTACGCCGGGGGTCTGGGCACGGTCGTTCCGCGCGGACGGTACCGGCCGGCACGCGGAGATACAGGTGTCGACCGGGACCGGCGCGAGTTCCCCCTCGGTCGCCGTCGACGACCAGAGCAACGCGGTGGTCGGCTGGTCGGTGAGCGGCACCGACCCGGCGGTCTGGGCCCGCGGTCTGAACCCGGACGGCACCACGATCGGGCGGCTGCCCGGCCAGGTGGTCAGCCAGGTGACCACCGGCCGGCAGGAACAGCTGGCCGTCGCCGGGTCACCCTGGGGCGAGCTGGCCTTCGCCTACACCGACGACAGCGACGGCAACTCGTTCGACCAGGTGATCCTCGGCCTGGGCGGGATCAACTCGGACTGGTGACGGTCACCGCGGCGCGACGGTCGCCGGGTCGGGGTCACGGCGTCGGGGGGTTGAACGGCTGCTCCACCTCCACGCTGTCCAGGTTGGGTCCGCCGCCGGCGGTGGTCGCGGTCGCCCGGATCGTATTGCGGCCCGGAGCCAGGGCGACCACCAGCGTCCGGGTCTCCCAGTCGGTCCAGGCCGGGGTGTTCCCGAAGTCCAGGGCCTTGGCGACGAGGACTCCGTTGACGGTGATGTCCATCGGCCGGTGTACCGGGGTGGCGTTGGCGTACCAGAGGTTCAGCGTCGTCGGGCCGCGACGGGCCGCCGCGTGTACGGTCCACTCCACGTAGCTGCCCGCCCGGTCCTGGCAGTTGACGTATCCGCTGCCGGAGAACCCGCCGTTGGTGGACTCCTCGGCGCAGCCGTGGACCGTCGAGTGCTCCGCCTCGTACCGGGCCCACTGTGCCGGCACCGGAGTGTCGCTCCACTGGTACGCCCGCGGGTTGCTGATCAACAGGTAGGTGTCCTGGAGGGAGCCCGAGGTGTCAAGCAATGAGCGGTAGATGCCCCACTTGGGCCGTACCCGGTCGAACAGCCAGGTGTCCACCCCGGTGGTCGTGGTGTCGATCACCGTGGTCGCACCGTCGTGGACCACCCACCGGACCCAGCCGTCCGGTGCGTTCCCGATCCTCATCTCGAACTCGATGTCGATCCAGTGGTTCTGCAGCGGCGCCAGGTCGACCGCGCCGACCAGCGTGTCGGACCCGAAGACCCGAAGCTCCATCTTCGGCACCGTGCCGTAGCGCCGCAACGAGGTGACGATGATCGGGTCGGAACCGGTACCGGGTGCCTTCATCTGCATGATGTGGGTGAACCGCGTCGTCGCCTTCAGCGTGTCCGGGATGAACATCGAGTACGTGAAGCGCCACGTCTCCCCGTTGAGCAGAGTCACCGTACGCCCGTCGTCGACCCGCATGCCGCGGACCTCGTTGCGTTGCCGGTCGGGGGAGATGTCGCGGATACCCATCGACATGTTGAACCGGTAGCTGTCGCCTTCGACGAAGATGTGCGGACGCCCGAGCGGGTCGGAGTTGGCCCGGTCGTCCTCGACGTGTTCGAAGGCATTGAGGCCGTCCCGGCTGGCATCCGGCGCCCAACGCAGCCGCCACCCCGGATGCCCGCCGGGCCCGAGCGGGTCGGCCTGCGCCTGGTGGGCAGCGGTGATCGGGATGGCGAGAAGGACGACGAGCGCCAGCAGGTAGCGCCAGCGGGGCCGGGTACGCATGGGCATCCTCGATTGATCGTTATCTTTCGATTCAGGCCCAGGATGGCGAACCGGCCAGACCCGGTCAACGACTCTTTCCACCCTCGGGGCAGAAGATGTTCGAGCAGCCCGGGAGCCGGTGGCCCTGGTCGGCGAGGTGCCTACCGCCCGAAGCAGATGGTCCGTCCCGCCCGGACCTTGTCGGCCTTGTAGCTGACCTGGTCGATGGAGGTACCGGCGTCGTCGACCAGGACGAGCGCGTCGCCGCGGTTGCTCAGCTGGACCGCGCCGGCCGCGGCGACCTGCATGACCGCTCCCCCGGCGAGGGTGCCGGAGAGGTTCTGGCGGCCGCCGGCCGCGTCGACCAGGCGCCAGCCGGTCAGGTCGATCGGCGATGCGGTGGTGTTGAGCAGGGTGACCAGCTCGTGTCCGCGGTCGACACCCACCGGGTCGGGCAGGGCGGCCACGATCAGCAGGTCTCCGGCGCTGAGCAGCGGTGGGTCGGTGGGGGCTCCGGGCGGTGCCGGGTCCGGGTCGATGATGAAGTCTTCCGGCCAGGCGGTCAGCTGGATGCGCTGACCCTCGGCGCGGATGACGTCGTGCATGTTGCCCACTTCCTGGCGCTCGAGCAGGAACAGGCTGTCGTCGCGGTTGACCTTGTCGGCCCGCAGCCACGTGTCGAAGCCGTCGAAGTCGGTGAAGCCCGCGGCGAGGTAGGGGACGATCCGGCGGAACAGCTTCGGCCAGATGACCCGCTGCTGCAGATCGGCGAGGTCCATGACGTCGGCGGAGCCGTTAGGGTCGGCAGTCGAGCGCGGCCAGAGCCCGGCTCCGGCGGCGCGCGCCTCCCGGGACACCTGGCTCAGATGGATCCGCAGGCTGGCCGGCAGGGTGGCGTAGAAAGCCGGGTACGCATGTCCGGCGGCCAGCAGAGCGGCGTTGACCGACTGGTCGACCAGGGCGTCGTCGACGAACACGGTCGAGCCGTCCGGCCCGGGGTGCTCGCCGGGGTGGACGAACCCGATCAGCCGCCCGTTCGCGTCGATGCCATTGGAGAGTACGTGCCCGCGCAGGCTGTCCTGGTCGGCCGACTGCACCTTGTTGGGCAGGTCCGCGAAGAAGGTGACGTTGGTGAAGCCGAGCAGCCGCAGCAGCTCGTCCCGGGCCGCGTTGGCGCCGGCCAGCTCCTGGTGGGTTTCGGCGAAGTGGGTCTCCAGGGCGTCGATCGCTTCCAGCCGGACCGAGACACCCCGGCCGTTGATGTCCGGCGGGTGGCCGGACCGGCGCGGCAGCGTCTCGACCAACGCCGGTGTGTCGGGACGGAACTTGACGGTGTCGCCGTCCGGTTCCGGCCCCTGGCGGGGCAGATCGGCGTAGCGGATCACGAACTGTCCGCGCAGCAACGTGTAGGTCATGACGGCACCTCATCCCGAGCGTCGGCTCGCCGCATGCGGACCGTAACGCGTGCGCGTGGGACGGGCCACGGGACGGTCGGCTATGCGTCTTGGCACGAGTGGGTCATGCCGAGCCGAAGTCGGGAATGGTGATCGCACCATCCGGGCCCAGGGAAAAGCCCGGGTTGTACCCGATCTCCCAGAGGTGCCCGTCCGGGTCGGCGAAATAGCCCGCGTAGCCGCCGTAGAAGGTCTCCCTCGCCGGCTGGGTTATCTCGGCGCCGGCGTCCGCCGCGGCGCGCAGCACCTCGTCCACCTCGGTCCGGGACCGGACGTTGTGCGCCAGGCTCACGCCGCCGAAGCCATCGACCCCCGGGTCCTGGACGCCCGCGTCGGCGGCGAGCTTGGCCCGCCCCCACAGCACCACCGCCACGCCCCCGGCCTGGAAGAAGACCGTCTCCTCGACCTCCTGCCCGGACCAGCCGAGCCGCTCGTAGAACCTCCGGGCCCGGGCCACGTCGGCGACCCCGAGGGTGACCAGGCTGATGCGTTGCTCCACCCGGGCAACCTACCGCGCCGGTAGGGTCCGGGGCCGCGGGCGCCGCGGCGAAATCTGACCTAGCCTGGTCGATGATGCCCCATCCGGCTGCACCCGTCGGGTCCGGCGAGACCGTGGCCGGACTGGTCCTCGCCGCCGGCGCCGGCCGCCGGTACGGCATGCCGAAGGCGCTGGTCGAGGTCGGCGGGCGGCTCCTCGTCGAGCGCGCGCGGGCGACCCTGCACGAGGCGGGCTGCGCTCCGGTGGTGGTGGTACTGGGAGCCGGCGCACCCGAGGTACGGTCCCGGGCCGACCTCGCGGACGCCACGGTCGTGGTCAACTCCGGCTGGGCCAGCGGGATGGGCTCGTCGCTTCGGGCCGGCCTGGCCGCGCTGGAGCCGACCGGGGTGGACGCGGTCGTCGTCATGCTCGTCGACACGCCCGGGGTCAGCGCGCAGGCGGTGCGCCTGGTGCTGGCGTACGCGGGGCCGGCCGCACTGGTGACCGCCACCTATCACGGTCAGCCCGGCCATCCGGTGCTGCTCGGCCGGGCGCACTGGACCGGCGCCGCCGCCTCGGCGGTCGGTGACACCGGTGCCCGCGGTTACCTGTCCGCGCGCGCCGACCAGGTGACCAGGGTGCCGTGCGACGCCGTCGCCGACGGTGCTGACCTGGACGAGCCGGTGGCATAGTGAGGACGTGACCTCACCCGCCTCCCCAGCGGCACTGGCCCGGGCACTCGCCGGCACCGGGTACCTGGCGGACGACGGTCTGGCCACCGCCGGATACCTGGCGCTGCGGCTGGGACGACCGCTGTTCCTGGAGGGCGACGCCGGGGTCGGCAAGACCGCGTTCGCCTCGGCACTGGCGGCCGCGACCGGCGCGCACTTCGTCCGGTTGCAGTGCTACGAGGGGCTCGACGCCAGTCAGGCGCTCTACGACTGGGACTTCCCGCGACAGATCCTGCACCTGCGTACCGTCGAGGCGGCCGCCATGGCCACCGGCGACAAGCCGGACCGGGCCGAGCTGGAAGCGAGCCTGTACGACCGGCGGTTCCTGCTCGCCCGTCCGCTGCTGCAGGCCCTCGAACGGAGCCCGACCGTACTGCTGGTCGACGAGATCGACCGGGCCGACGACGAGTTCGAGGCGTTCCTGCTGGAGGTGCTCGCCGACGCCGCGATCACCGTACCCGAGCTGGGTCGCATCGCCGCCGACCGGCCGCCGCTGACCGTGCTGACCAGCAACCGTACCCGCGAGGTGCACGACGCCCTCAAGCGGCGCTGCCTGTACCACTGGGTGGAGCATCCGGATTTCGACCGCGAGGTGGCGATCCTGCGCTCCCGGCTGCCCGGCATCACCGCCCGGTTGGCCGAGGACGTCGCCCGGGCCACCCGGCGGATGCGCGAGCTGGAGCTGATCAAGCCGCCCGGCGTGGCCGAGTCGCTGGACTGGGCGAGCGCGCTCGCGGCGCTGGGCGCCCGGGCGGTCGATCCCGAGGTCGCCGCCGCCACGCTGGGCGCGGTGCTCAAGTACCGGGAGGACGCCGAGCGGGTCCGCTCGGCCGGTCTGGCCAACCTGGTGGCGACCTGACCGTGGACGTGACCCCGGCGCTGGTCGGCTTCGTGCGTACCCTGCGGCACGCCGGGCTGGACGCCGGCGCGGAACGTACCCAGGCGATGCTCGCGGCCGCCGACGTCCTCGGCGTCGCCGACCCGCGGGGAGCGTACTGGGCCGGCCGGCTGACCCTGTGCGGCGAGCCGGACGACCTGCCGCTCTACGACGCCGCGTTCGTCGCGTATTTCGGCGGCCGGCCACCGACGCGCCAGCCGCCGCTCCCGCTGGCTCCGGCGGACCGCCGGCCGGCCGCGCTGTTCGGCACCGGCACCGAGGGGGATCCGGCGGACAGCGTCGCCGGACTGACCGCGAGCAGCGCGGAGGTGCTGCGCCACCGCGACGTCGCGGTACTCTCCGCGGCAGAGCGGGACGAGGTACGCCGGCTGGTGGCGCTGCTCGCGCCGGGCACCGCGGCACGCCCGAGCCGGCGGTACCGGCCGGCCCGCGCCGGCGACGTCGACCAGCCCCGCACGGTTCGCCGGATGCTGCGCCACGCCGGCGAGCCGACCCGGCTGGCCCGCCGGGCCCGGAAGGCGAAGCCGCGCCGGCTGGTGCTGCTGCTGGACATCTCCGGCTCGATGGCACCCTACGCGGACGCGCTGCTGCGGTTCGGGCACGCGGCGGTGCGCCGGCACCCCACGCTCACCGAGGTCTTCACCGTGGGTACCCGGCTGACCCGGGTGACCCGGGCGCTGCGGCACCGGGACCCGGACGCCGCGCTGCGCGAGGCTGGCGGCGCCATCCCGGACTGGCACGGCGGCACCCGGTTGGCCGGGTCGCTCAAGGCGTTCCTGGACCGCTGGGGGCAGCGCGGCACGGCACGTGGCGCGGTCGTCGTGCTGTGCAGCGACGGCTGGGAGCGCGGTGACCCGGCGGCACTGGCCGAGCAGGTGGCCCGGCTGGCCCGGCTGGCGCACCGGCTGGTCTGGGTCAACCCGCACCGGGGCAAGCCGGGGTACGCCCCGCTCGCCGCCGGGATGGCGGCGGTCCTGCCGTACCTGGACGACTTCGTGGCCGGGCACAGCCTCGGCGCGCTGGAGGAGCTGGTCCGGGTGATCGCCCGTGCGTGAGACCCTGACGGAGCTGGAGCGCTGGTGGACCGCTGGAGAGCCGGTCGGGATGGCCACCGTGGTGGGCACCTGGCGCTCGGCACCCCGCCCGCCCGGCGCCACGATGCTGGTCGGCCCGGACGGTACCGCGGTCGGCAGCGTCTCCGGCGGGTGCGTCGAGGGCGCGGTGTACGAGCTGGCCCAGCAGGTCGCCGGGACCGGTACCCCGGTCCTGCAGCGGTACGGGGTGAGCGACTCGGACGCGTTCGCGGTCGGGCTGACCTGTGGCGGCATCCTCGACGTGTACGTCGAGCGGGTCGACCGTGCCGGCTTCCCGGAGTTGAGCGCGGTGGCCGGGGCGATCCGCGCGGGTACCCCGGTCGCCGTGGTCACCTGCGTGTCGGCCGGAGAGGACGATCCGGCCGGCCGGCTGGGCCGGCGCCTGGTGGTCTGGCCGGACCGGACCGCGGGCTCGCTCGGCACCGAGCGCCTTGACGCGGCGGCCGCGGACGACGCGCGCGGGATGCTCGCCGCCGGGCGTACCGGCACGTTGCACTACGGGTACGAGGGTGAGCGGCGGGGCGACGAGCTGACCCTGTTCGTGGCGGCACACGCGCCACCGCCCCGGATGATCGTCTGCGGCGCGATCGACTTCGCCGCCGCCGTCGCCCGGATCGGCGCCTTCCTCGGCTACCGGGTCACGGTCTGCGACGCCCGGCCGGTGTTCGCCACCAAGCGCCGCTTCCCCGAGGCGGACGAGGTGGTCGTCGCGTGGCCGCACCGGTACCTGGCCGCCGAGGCCGAGGCGGGACGGGTCGACGAGCGGACCGTGGTGTGCGTGCTGACCCACGACCCCAAGTTCGACGCACCGTTGCTGGAGGTCGCACTGCGGCTACCGGTCGCCTACGTGGGCGCGATGGGCTCCCGCCGTACCCATGAGGACCGGCTGGCCCGGCTGCGCGAGGCCGGGCTCACCGGGGCCGAGCTGGCCCGGCTGGCCTCGCCGGTCGGGCTGGACCTCGGCGCGCGTACCCCCGAGGAGACCGCGGTGAGCATCGCCGCGGAGATCATCGCCGCGCGCTGGGGCGGCAGCGGGGAGCGCCTCACCTCCCTCGACGGGCGGATCCATCACGAAACCACCGGCTGACCGCTTGCGGTAGGGCGCCGGAACGGATTGGCTGTCATACAGCGCGCACCGTGACCCGGGCGCGCGCCGGGAGGCGAGGACGCCTGGGCCCGCGAGCACGCCTGGCACCGGTTCGGTGCAGGGTGCACCGGACTTCGTCCTGCCCCGGGAGGGTTCATGACCCGGATCGGTATCACCGTTGACGGCGTGCGCTACGACGACGACGTCGAACCGCGTACGCTGCTCGTCCACCATCTACGCGAACGGCTCGGCAAGGTCGGCACCGTGGTCGGCTGCGACACCAGCAACTGCGGCGCCTGTACCGTGCTGATGGCCGGCCAGGCGGTGAAGAGCTGCGCCGTGCTCGCCGTACAGGCGGACGGCCTGGAGATCACCACCATCGAGGGCCTGGCCGGACCCGACGGCACACTGCACCCGGTCCAGCAGGCGTTCCACCAGCAGCACGCCCTGCAGTGTGGCTTCTGCACGCCCGGCATGATCCTGGCGGCGGTCGACCTGCTCGCCGAGAACCCCGACCCCAGCGACGCGGAGATCCGGGAAGGGCTGGAGGGCAACCTGTGCCGCTGCACCGGCTACCAGAACATCGTGCGCGCCGTGCACGAGGCGGCGGCCGCGGTGCGCGGTGAGCCGGTGCGCGAGGAGGTGCCGGCATGAGTAGCGTCACATCCGAGGTCGGCGCCGCGCGGCGGCGCAAGGAGGACGCCCGGCTCATCACCGGCCGCACCACCTGGACCGAGAACGTCACCCTGCCGGGCATGCTGCACCTGGCCATCCTGCGCAGCCCGGTGGCGCACGCCCGGATCACCCGTCTCGACACCGCCCCGGCACTGCGCGAACCCGGCGTGGTGGCCGCGTTCTCCGGCCGCGACGTGGCCGGCGCCCAGGGCAGCCTGCCGTGTGCCTGGCCGGTCACCCCGGAGCTCGTGGCGCCCGGTCACCCGCCGATCGCGGTCGACGAGGTACGGCACGTCGGCGAGGCGGTCGCCGTGGTGGTGGCCCGGGACCGGGCCAGCGCGCTCGACGCGCTGACCGCGATCGACGTGGACTACGACCCGCTGCCGGTGGTGCTCGACATGGAGTCGGCGCTGGCGGAGGGCGCCCCGTTGGTACACGCGGACAAGGGCACCAACCGGGCGTACACCTGGGTCTTCGACTCGGCCGAGGCGGGTACCGGCGGCAGCGCCGACGCCGCGCTGGCCGACGCCGAGGTCGTGATCCGGCGGCGGTACCGGCAGCAGCGGCTCATCCCCGCGTTCATGGAGCCGCGCAGCGTGGTCGTCGACCCGACCGGCGACCAGGTGACCGTCTGGTCCTCCACGCAGATCCCGCACATCCTGCGCTTCTTCATGGCGCTGATCCTCGGCTTACCGGAGCACAAGGTACGGGTGATCGCACCCGACGTCGGCGGCGGCTTCGGCGGCAAGCTCCAGGTGATACCGGAGGAGTTCATCGCCTTCCTGGCCGCGCGGCGCACCGGCCGGCCGGTGAAGTACACCGAGTCCCGCTCGGAGAGCATGATGTCCGCGCACCACGGCCGCGACCAGATCCAGTACGCCGAGCTGGCCGCCCGGCGCGACGGTACGGTCACCGGGCTCAAGGTGCGGCTGCTCGCCAACATGGGTGCGTACCTCGGCATCATCACGCCCGGCACGCCGCTGCTGGGTGCCTTGATGTACAACGGCATCTACAAGTTCCCCGCCTATCACTTCGAGTGCCAGGGCGTGTTCACCACGACCGCGTGGGTGGACGCCTACCGGGGCGCCGGGCGGCCGGAGGCGACATACCTCATCGAGCGGCTGATGGACGAGCTGGCCGACGAGCTGCACATGGACCCGCTGGATCTGCGGCGGCGCAACTGGATCGGCCATGGCGAGTTCCCCTTCACCACGATCAGCGGGATGAACTACGACTCGGGCAACTACGAGGCCGCCACCGAGCGGGCCCTGGACCTGTTCGAGTACGAGGAACTGCGCAAGGAGCAGGCGGCCCGGCGCGGGTCCGGCGACCCGGTGCAGCTGGGCATCGGCATATCGACATACACCGAGGCCTGTGGCTGGGCGCCGTCCCGGATCCTGGGCCAGATCGCCTATGCCGGCGGCGGCTGGGAGGCGGCCAGCGTCCGGGTGCTGCCCACCGGCAAGGTCGAGGTGGTCACCGGTACCAGCCCGCATGGGCAGAGCCATGACACGGCGTGGAGCCAGATCGTCGCCGACCAGCTCGGCGTGGCCTTCGAGGACGTCGAGGTGCTGCACGGCGACACCCGGACGGCGCCGCAGGGCTGGGACACCTACGGCTCGCGGTCGGCTGCGGTCGGTGCCGCCGCCGTGGTACTGGCCTGCCAGCGGGTCGTCGAGAAGACCAAACCGATCGCCGCGCACCTGCTCGAGTGCGACGTGGCCGACCTCGAGTTCAGCGGGGGTACGTTCCGGGTACGCGGTACCCCCGAGGGCGGCCGGACCCTGGCCGACTGCGCGCTGGCCGTGTTCGCCGCGCACGACCTGCCGTCCGGTGTCGAGCCCGACCTGGACGCCAAGGCGGTCTACGACCCGCCCAACTTCTCTTTCCCGCACGGTACCCACCTGTGCGCGGCGGAGGTCGACACCGAGACCGGCCGGGTGGCCATCCGCACCTACGTGGCCGTCGACGACGTGGGTCGGGTGGTGAACCCGCTCATCGTCGAGGGGCAGATCCACGGTGGCGTGGCGCAGGGCATCGCCCAGGCGCTGTTCGAGGAGGCGGTGTACGACGACGAGGGCAACCTGGTCACGGGTACCTTCACCGACTACACCCTGCCGAGCGCGGCGGACCTGCCGGACCTGGTGACCGACCGGACCGAGACCCCGGCACTGGACCATCCGCTGGGCGTCAAGGGGGTCGGCGAGACCGGCACGATCGCCTCGACACCGGCGGTCGTCAACGCGATCGTCGACGCGCTGCGCCCGTACGGGGTCCACGACGTACCGATGCCGTGCACGCCCGAGCGGGTGTGGCGGGCGATCCGGGAGGGAGGCGAGCGGTCGTGATCCCGCTGTCCTTCGACTACATTCGACCGTCCACAGTGGACGGTGCGGTACGCGCCCTGGCCGACTCCGGCGAGGACGCCAAGCTGCTGGCCGGTGGCCAGAGCCTGGTCCCGGTGCTCCGGCTGCGGCTGGCCGCGCCGAGCGTGCTGGTCGACCTCGGCGGCATCGCCGAGCTGCGCGGCGTCCGGGAGGAGGGCGACGAGCTGGTCATCGGGGCGATGACCACGCACGCGGACGTGCTGCACGACCCGCTGGTGGGCCGGTACGCCCCGTTGCTGGCTCAGGCGACCGCCACGGTCGCCGATCGGCAGACCCGCTACCGGGGTACGGTCGGCGGCTCGCTGTCGCACGCCGACCCGGCCGGCGACCTGCCCAGCGTGGCGCTCGCCCTGGACGCGACGATGGAGGCGGCCAGCCCGGAGGGGGTGCGGCGGATCCCGGCCGCGGACTTCTTCGTGGACTACCTGACCACGGCGCTGACCCCCGGCGAGGTACTCGTCGCGGTCCGGGTACCTAAGCGGGACGGCTGGGGTACCCACTACGAGAAGTTCAACCGGGTGGCCCAGTCCTGGGCCCTGCTCGGTGTCGCCGCCGTGGTACGCCGCGACAACGGCACCATCGCCGAGGCCCGGGTGGCGCTGACCAACATGGGGGCGACGCCGGTCCGGGCGCACGCCGTGGAGCAGGCGCTGACCGGTGCGCCGGCCAACCGGGACTCGGTCGCGGCAGCCGCCGAACGGGCCGCCGAAGGCACCCGGCCACCGGCCGACGTCTTCGCCTCCGCCGACTACCGCACCCACCTGGCCACCGTGCTGACCCGCCGGGCAGTGGCCGCCGCGGGAGCGGTTCATGCGACTTGACCACAGCTTCACCGTGCCGGTACCGGTCGACGAGGCCTGGCGGGTGCTGCTCGACCTGCCCGGCGTCGCGCCGTGCCTGCCCGGAGCACAGCTGGACGAGTACGACGGCGACACGTTCGCCGGCACGGTGAAGGTCAAGCTCGGCCCGATCACGCTGGACTACCGGGGAACGGGTCGCTTCGTCGAGCGCGACGAGGTGGCCCACCGGGCGGTCATCGAGGCGTCCGGGCGGGACACCCGCAGCTCGGGTACCGCCCGGACGACGGTCACCACCACGCTCGTGCCGGACGGGGACGCGACCCGCGTCGAGGTGGCCACCGAGCTGACCGTCACCGGCCGCCCGGCCCAGTTCGGCCGGAGCATGCTGGCGGACGTCGGCGGGCGGCTGGTCGCCCAGTTCGCCGACCGCCTGGCGGCCAGGCTCGGCGCGGCTGGCCCGCCCGGTCCGCCGGGCCCGACCGGACCGGCGGTCGAGGTCGAGCCGATCGACCTGGTACGCGTCACCGCCGGTACCGCCGCGTTCCGCCGGTACGCCGGCTACGCGCTGCTCGTCGTGGCTGCCCTGGTGGTCTGGCTCCTGGTACGCAGCCGCCGCAGTAGATAAGAACCGCCGCCAGTTGCTCCCTGCAAACCAGCGCAAAATCCTTGAGATCTTCTGATCGCTCGCTGCAAAATCGGCCCGACAGCGCAGGCCACAAGCGAGCGGGAGGCATTGTGTCGCTAAGGTTTCTCGGCAGAGCGACGGGTGGTGGTGGATGCCCCACGCTGTACGAGACCGACCACAACACGTTCGTCATCCAGGGATGGCGGGTGACCGACCAACGGGTGCTGGCCGCCTTGGGTGAGGTACCAGCTCACGAAACGGTCATCGAAATCCCGAAGCGAAGTCTTCGGCTACCCGGCCGTGCCGGGCGTGCCGGGCCTGCGGCCGGGCCGGAACGGCTGCCAGGGTGGCGGCTCAGCGGCCATGGTCTGCCCTGCGACAGCGAGCTTGTCGAACGCGTCGGTCCAGTCGGGGCAGCGGATCACCCCGCACACCGGGCAGCCCTTCGCGCCGGGCCGGACGGTGTGCTCGGCGAGCACCTGCCGGCAGTGGGCCACCTGCTCGGCGGTCAGATCAGCCGTCACGACCTCTTCGCCCGTTCCTGCGTGGCTGTGTGGGCGTCGTCCAGGACCACCGCCCGTAGGACGTTGATCGCGTTCGTCTGGAGGCCCTTGACCAACGCGATGAGCGCGTAGCAGCGCATGGTGAGCAGGAACTGGTGATCCTCACGGGTGGGAAGCCGGACATCGCTCATCGCGTCTCACCTTCCCGTGGCGACGGTGGGGATCCGCCGACAGCCCGTGCGAGTGGACCCCCGCGCGGCAGGCTGGCAGGTGACGCAGGTCAGACGCCAGCCACACATTGCGCACCGGTCAGCGGCGCGGCTCACCCACCCGACGATCACGCCCAGCAGCAGGGCACACACCACGATCACGACAACCATCACGACATCCATTGCGGCCCTTCCCTCGGGGGCGCGGTAGCCGGACCCTGAGGCGAGGCGGGCCCGGCTACCGCGCCGGTCTGTGGAAGGGGTACGGCGGTGCGTGATCCGCAGCGGCGGGACGACAAGGGATGGACCGCCGCGCGGTTCTTCACGTCGCCGTACCCCCGGAGCTCACCGGCCAGGCATCCTGCGCACCAACCGGCGTACCTCATGCCGGTAGCCTCGTGGCTGCTCTGCGTGTACGGGAGGGGTTCGCCGTCCGCTGACGGGCGTCCGCCGACTGAGCTACCCGCCCAACTGCACGGACTCCACCACATCCCAGCGGTACACACGCTCGTCACGGTTGAGCGCGATGAGCTGAACCCCGCCGATGTCCACGCTGACCGGTACCACGTCCCGCAGCGCACGCATCCGTTCACGGATCCCGTCAACGGGCACGCTGGCGCCGCTGTACGCCACGGTCACGTGAGGACGGAAGCCGTCCAGGGGCTCAGGCACCTCACTCCACACGGAACCGATCGCGTCCCGTACTGCCAGGCGCACCCGCTCGACCGGCGCCCATGGGCAAACCAGCAGCGCCACTGCCTCCGGGTCCGGGTCCACCGGCCCGAGAGCGAGCTGAAACGGTGGCAGCGTGGCGCACCGCACGCGGGCGGCCGCCACGATCGCCGTCAGATCCTCGTCGGTGACCTCGTCGGTGAACCCGACCCCCTGCACTGTCAGGTGCAGACCCTCCATCGGGACGGCATCGAGGCCGGGTAGGTCGAGGCTGGCCTGGATGCGGCGGGCGAGGTCGAACAGGGCGGTTTGTCCTTCGAAGGTCAGGTGCCACGTGTAGAAGCTGCGTCCCCGTTGCCAGCCGGGCCGCCAGTACCAGTGCTCCCGCAGGTGCGTCACCTGCTGGTATGCCTGCCAGCGGCGGTTAAGACTCTCTTGTTCCCGGGCCGTCACTCCAGCACCACCTCGGCTGCTTCGATGGATCGTTTGTTCTGGTGGTCCACCAGCTCGGCGACCGCACGGATACCCGGCTGGGACGCCCAGGGCCGGGCCCGGTCCAGAAACTCGCGGGCACGTAGCTTGACGGACTCCAGCCCCTGCGGCGCACTCACCGCTATCGCGTCGGCGGCTAACTGCGCCGCGCGTTCCGGTTCGGGGTCGCGTGACATGAGCGCGGCCGTGGCCAGGTCGAGCCGGGTCAGTGCCTGCGGTCCGCGTAGCTCTTCCCGATCGAACACGGGCAGGGCCGGCGCGGCGTACCGCTGGACCTTGGCTGGCTGCCCGAGCGCCAGGTAGGCGGTCGCCGCGTTCGCGGTGGCCCGGGCCGGGCAGTACGCGCCGAGGGTCAGGCCGGCGCTTACCTGCGTGGCGGCGGGAAAGTCGTTCAGCAGGCTGAAGCCGCGATCCACGGCATCGTCAACGCCGTACGTGTCGCCGAGCCGGGCCAGCGCCCGGGCTTCCCCGTTGAGGGCGAGACGGACACAGTGGGGGCTGCGGGGTGCCCGGCGCTGGCCGTCCTGGGCGTACGCGAGCGCCTCGTGGTAGTCGCCGGCGTAGTAGGCGACGAAGCTCTGCGCGGCCCGGGCCCAGGCTTGCAGGTCGGGGTGCCCGGAGGCGTCGGCCAGGTCGAAGGCTTCCAGCCCGTAGGCCCGGGCGTGGACGTGTAGCCCGAGGTCCACGGCGAGGGTGCCCAGCAGGCCGCACAGGTGTACAGCGACGGCGTATAGCCGTTCCCGCTGCGGGGGATGCTGGCGTCCAGCCAGTACCTCGTCAACGTAGCGCCGTAGCCGCAGCGTCTGCGATGCCATCACCGTCGCTGGGTGTCGCTCGTACTCGGCGATCAGGCGCAGTACCGCACCTTCGAGGTACTGGAGTTTCGCCTCGTCGATGTTGGACGCAGCGACGCGGCGACGTCGCTGCTCGATCTCCTGCGGGTCGTCCAGCCATCCGGTGCCGCCGTCGTCGGGCTGGGCGCGACTGCGGGCGGCGAGCGCGGCGAGGTATCCGCCCGCCGACAAGACATCGTCGAGGCGCTTCGCCGTGGCTGTACTGGGCTGTTTGACGCCGCGTTCCAGGTCACTCAGGTGCGAGCGGGAGTAGTGGACGAGTTCGCCGAGGCGCTGCAGGGACAGCCCGCGCTCGGCGCGTAGTTCGGCCAGGCGCCGGCCGAAGGCGGTGTCGCGGCCCATGTGGGGCCGCCTCCTGGACGAGGTGGTTCCTGGAACGTCTCTTCGGCGACGGTACGGGTTGCGGGCGGGCGCCGCTACACTGCTCAGGGCAGTTGCTAGATCACCCATAGCCGTCAGGGTACGGTGGTTGGCCCGCGATCACCGGCCGCTGCCCGGCAGCCGCAGGAAATCCAGCTGGCCCACATCCACCCACCCGGCCGCGGTGGCGAGCGCGACCCGGACCGCCTGGTCGACCTCCTCGGCGACCCGCACTGCCTCGACAGTGGCGAACTGCTCGTCGGCGGACAGCCCAACCTGTAGGCGTACCTCCAGCCGGCTCGCCGTGTCGGTGATGCTCTGTACCCGAGTCGCGACGAGCACACCCCAGGCAGTGACGACCCGCAGCGGCAGGGAGCGGTGCTCCCCGGTCGGGTAGCCGTGCTGGGCGGTGCACAGGTGCCCGCCGCCGCACCAATCAGGGCACTGGCGGGGCGGGCGACGCCAGCGCCGGCCGGTCGGCTGCCACCACGTCATGGTGGGCCTTCCGTCGGGTCGAGAAGTGGTTCCACACCCTCCGACCGACCCGCAGCCGGCACCCCGAACCGCCACACCAGCGGCACAACCGGAACACCTTCCGGTCTCCGCCGGGAGATCCGGCCGGCACCACCGCAGCGGCGGCAGCGCCCGAACGACCAGAGCCGGCACGACCGGGCGTACCCCACCGAGCACCACGAAGGTGTGTGAGAATCGGGGCCGCCGTGCCCACGGTAGAGGAGCGATGTGCAGCCTGCGCAGCCCGATTCCGCGTCCGGACCACGAGAGCCGTTCTGGCAGTCGATGGCCGGCATGATCACCGCCATTGCCGCCTTGATCACCGCCCTGGTCGGGGTGGGCGCCTTCATCTATCAGACCCGCTCCACCACCCCTGATCAACCGGCCGCCACCGGAGCCGGCACGGCGCCGCACAGCAGCGCGCCGGCGGCCCGCCCGTCAGACCCCGGCACCCCGCCGGTAACCGCCGATGCGGACCTCGCCGGTTCAGGGCCGTACACGCTGGGGTTCACCAACTACGGGGTGGACCTCGACGCCGACCCACCCAGGGCCGCTACCCGCTCGGACACGAGCATCGACATCTACGACGGCGGCGGCTCGATCGAGAGCTATCCGATCCGCGCCCACCTGGCGACCTGGAGCCAGCCGAAGGACCCGGGTCGGGCCGACTGCGCCAACCTGCTCAACAGCTTCCCGGTGGTGAGCGCCAAGTACATCAAAGGAAGCCGGTACTGCGTCTGGACGCGGGACGAGCGGCACATCGCCTTCGTCAAGTTCGTCGAGGAGGTCGACGCCGATACGTGGAAGATCCAGGTCATCGTCTGGCCGGGTACCGCCGGCTGAGGTTGCCGGTACCCTGGTAGGTGATCTTATCGTTCTCTGAGCTGGCGGAGTCGTGACCGGTGCGTGATCCGCGTGATCTCTACGAGCTGACTGATGATCTGCCTGACCTCGGTCGACCGGTACTGGTGCAGGCGCTGGCCGGCTTCGTCGACGCGGGCAGCGCCACCGCCCTGACCCGCGAGCAGCTCCTCGCGGCGCTCGACGCCCGGCTGGTGGCCCGCTTCGACGCCGACCAACTCATCGACCACCGCTCCCGGCGACCGCCGATGATCTTCCTGGAAGACCACTGGGAGCAGTACGAAGAGCCGGCCATCGGGCTGCACCTGCTGCGCGACGAGGCCGGTACCCCGTTCCTGCTGCTGGTCGGGCCGGAGCCGGATCTGCAGTGGGAGCGGTTCATCGCGGCGCTGCTGGAGGTGGTGGACCGGCTCCAGGTGCGGCTGGTCGTCGGACTCAACGCGATCCCGATGGCCGTACCGCACACCCGACCGACCGGGGTGACCGCACACGCCACCCGGCGGGAGCTGATCGTCGGGTACGAGCCGTGGCTGCACCGGGTACAGGTGCCGGGCAGTGCCGGCAACCTGCTGGAGTACCGGTTGGGCCAGCAGGGCCGCGACGCGCTCGGTTTCGCCGTACACGTCCCGCACTATCTGGCCCAGGTGCAGTACCCGGCCGCCGCGGTGGAGCTGCTGGAGTCGCTGTCCCGGGCGACCGGCCTGCTGCTGCCGACCGCGGCGCTGCGCTCGTCGGCGGAGCTGGTCCGGGCCGACATCGACAAGCAGATCGCGCAGAGCCAGGAGGCCACCGCGCTGGTACACGGGCTGGAGGAGCAGTACGACGCCTACCTGCACGGCCAGCGTGGCCCGGGTCTGCTGGCGGAGAGCGGGTCGTTGCCGTCGGCCGATGAACTCGGCGCCGAGCTGGAGCGTTTCCTGGCCGAGCACGACAGGCCGAACGACCCGCCACGCGAGTAGCCGCCGATCCGGGCGAGGCCAGCATCAGCGATCCGGGGATGGGCGGACTGATCTGACCGCGGAGCCGCTGTCGGCGAGCAGCGCTTCGCGCAGCCGGGTGAGCGCCCGTGCCTGTAGCCGGGACACCTGCATCTGGGATACCCCGAGCAGTGCGGCGATCTGGGTCTGGGTCATGTTGCCGTAGTACCGGTACGCCAGTACCCGCTGCTCACGGTCTGGCAGCCCGGCGAGCAGCGGCCGGAGCGACTCGTGGTGGTCCACCCGGTCCAGATCCTGGTCCGACTCGCCGATCAGGTCGCCCAACTCCGTCGACGCTCCCGCCGCGACCGGTTGCGACAGCGACGCGGACAGGTATCCCTGCGCGGCGACCATCGCCTCGGACACCTCCTCCACCGGCGCGGCCAGCTGATGGGCCAGCTCGCGGACGGTCGGCTCGCGGCACAGCCGCTGGCTCATCGCGTCGGTGGCCTGCTTGATCGATATCCGCAACTCCTGGAGGTGACGCGGGACGTGTACCGCCCACGTGTGGTCGCGGAAGTGGCGGCGAAGCTCGCCGAGGATCGTGGGGAAGGCGAAGCTGAGGAACCCGGTGCCCCGCTCGGGCTCGTACCGGTCGACGGCTTTCACCAGCCCGACGGCGGCGACCTGGATCAACTCGTCGTCGGCCTGGCTGGTCTGCCGGAAGTGCCCGGCGAGCCGCTCGGCCAGCGGCAGGCACAGCTCAACCGCGAGGTTGCGCAGCACGTGGCGCCGCCCGTCGTCAGGTGGAAGGGCGGTACGGGCGGCGAGCACGGCTTCGACCGTCTCGACGGCCACCTCATGCGCCCGGCCGGCGGTACCCGGAGGCGGGTTGTCGATACCCAGTTCCGCGCCCGCGCCGGTGATCTCCAGGACCCGCCTGACCCGGCCCATGGCGCCCACGAAACGCAGGTCGCTCCCCTGCCGCTGGGCCCGGTGCACCGCTTCCACCAGGACGCCGATGCAGGCGCAGTCCAGCAGGGTCACCCCGGAGATGTCGACGACCACCGCATCCGCCCCCGCGTCGAGCACAGCCAGCAGCGCCCGGCGGAGCTTCGGCGCGACGGCACAGTCCAGCTCGCCGCTGCCGGTCAGTACCTGCCAGGCGGCGACCTGCCTGACCTCGATGCGAGCCGCAGCCATCTCCCCCACCCCCCCGAGCGGTACTCGCCACCGGGTTCCCCGGGCCGGCGATCGTCCAAACCTGCCGGCGACGGCCTTCAATGTCCCAAATGCCGCTTTCGGCGTGTCGTCAGCCGAGGGCGAGGACGACCACCATCTCGTTGTGGAAACCGTTGATGCCGCTGGTGCGGGCGATCTCGCCGCAGGTGTACAGGCCGCCGAGCGGCACCGGGTCAGGCTGACCGGCCGTGTGGCCCACCTCGGTCATCCGCGCCACCTCGGCACAGGTACCGGCATCCCCGAGCATGCTCGCCCGGGCCACGCAGTCGAAGGTCAGGAATCCCAGCGGCGGGCTGCCGTCCAGCGCCTCGATCGCGCTGCGGCAGGCGTCGCGCCCGCCGTCGATGACGGACTCCAGCTCCCCTTCCATCACCCACACCAGGCAACCCTCCGGGACCTCGGCGCCGGCCCGCAGCCAGCCCTCCGACAGGCCGGCGACCGAGTTGACGTTGCGGATCTCCTCGCCGCTGCGCCGCCGGATGCCGACCGGACGGGGGCGGGCGAACTCCTTGAACGCGACCGGATCGGTGTAGGTCTCCGGCGGCGCCCCCAGTTGCTGGAGGTAGGCGGGCAGCGCCGGCTTGTCGTCGAGGGTGAACACGTCGCGGCCCACGCTGCGGGTGACCAGCATCGGCTTGCCGACCTTGCGCCAGCCGTGGCCGAGGCCGATGCCCAGCGGGCCGTCGGAGGAGACGATCGCGGCGAGCACGCCGTCGGAGATGACCTTGTCGCCGTAGAACTGGAAGCTCCGCCCGGTGGCCCAATCCGGCGTCGACGACCCACCGACCAGCGGCAGGCTGGCACCCACGACGCTGTACGCGCCGGCGAGCACTTCCTCCTGGTTACCGGCCAGACCGTCGGTGACCAGCAACAGCACCTCGTTCGGCCGGCTGGTCCAGTCCCCGAGAGCCTGCCTGGCCGCCTCCGCGCCCGCGTCCCGCGGCTCGTCGGTCACCCCGATGCCGACACCGGTGGTCACCTCCAGACCCGGGCCACCGAGGGCGACCACGACGACGCCGTCGGAAGTTGGACCGGTCGGCGTGATCATCCGCCGGGCGGAGCACCCGAGCACGGGAAGGTCGCCGCTGGCCGCGCCGACGCCGGCCAGCACCGCCTCCGGATCCCGCGTGAGCGTGCAGAACACCATCAGCAGGCGCGGATCGGCACCGGCGAGCGCGTGCCGTGCCGCCGCCTCGCCGGCGCCGCGCGAGTCGGCGAGCACCGAACCGGCCGCCGCCATCCACCGCCGGCCATCCTCGGAGATCCGGGCGGTGCCGCTCGTGTCGAGGACCGGACCCAGCATCGGCTCCATGGCTCCCCAGTCTTCGGCACCCGGCACGGTCCAGCAAGGACAAGGTGCGGGCCCGGCCGGACGCCGGTCCGAACGGCTGTTTCCGCGGTCCGGAGTGGGCCGGCGGTGGTGGTACTTTCGGCCCATCCCGCAGCTACCCGGCACCTACCCGCCTGCGGTATCCCGGTAACGGTCCGTGGTTTCGGGCCGGATGCCTTTCGGCCCGTTGAGCGCGAGTGCCTATGGTGTGTCCGACACGTCAGGAGGGTCGTTGTGGACCGTCAGCTGAGTCGCCGGAGCTTTCTGGGCGTCGCGGGCGCGGGTGTGGCCGGAGTCACCATGGCGGGCGTGAGCGCCTGCGACAAGGAACCGGACAGATCGAAGTCCGACCGTGCCATCCTCAAGACCATCCAAATGGCCTGGTGGGGCAGCACCGAGCGGCACAAGCGTACGCAGGACGCGCTCACCGCGTTCAGCAGGAAGCACCCGGACATCAAGGTCGACTCCTGGTTCTCCGCCTGGAACGGGTACTGGGACAAGCTGGCGACCCAGACCGCCGGTGGCAACCCGCCGGACGTCATCCAGATGGACTACTCCTACCTGGGCGAGTACGCCCACCGCGGCTCCCTGCGGCCGCTCGACGACGTGGTACCCAAGGTGCTCGACCTGAGCGACTTCAGCGCCGACGTCCTCGCGGCCGGGCGGATCGACAACAAACTGTACGGCGTGAACGCGGGCATCAACTCCATGGCGCTCATCACGAACCTGACGATGCTCAAGCAGCTCGGTATAGATCTCCCGGACACCACGATGACCTGGGCCGACTTCGCCACGCTGGCCAAGCAGGTCGGCCGGAAGGCACCCAGCGGAGTCTTCGGCTCGCAGTACGCCGCCTACCAGTCCACGGCCCTGGAGTGCTGGCTGCGCCAGCGGGGCAAGGCGCTGTTCACCGCGGACGGAGCGCTCGGCTTCACCGCGGCGGACCTTTCCGAGTGGATCGCGTACTGGGAGGACCTGCGCAGGGCGAAGGGCGCCGTCCCCGCGGACGTCCAGGCCGCCGCGATCGGCAGCGACGTGGCGAACAGCATGGTGGGGCGCAAGCGGGTGCCGTTCGACTTCGCCCACTCCAACCAGCTCACCGCGTACGCCAGCGTAATGAAGGACGAACTCGGCCTGCACATGTACCCGCAGGGTACGGCCGGGTCCAGGCCCGGGCAGTACCTCAAGCCGTCCCAGTTGATGAGCGTGTCGGCGACCAGCCGGCACCCGACCGAGGCGGCCCTGCTCATCGACGCGCTGCTGACCGATCCGGAGATCACCGCGATCCTCGGCTCCGAGCGGGGCGTCCCACCGTCGACCCAGGTGCGCGCCGCGCTGGAGCCGAAGGCCGACGCGATCGAGCGGCAGACCTACGCGTACATCAACCTGGTCAGCGGCAAGACGGGTCCGCTGCCCCCGCCGACACCGCCGGGCGGCGCCGAGGTGACCGGCAAGGCGCTGACCTTCGCGGCGCAGCAGGTGGCATTCGGCAAGGCGTCGATCGCCAAGGCGGTGGCCGGGTTCTTCCAGGACGCGGCGCGCGCGCTGAAGAAATAACCGATGGCCGACACCCTCCAGGTACCGGTCCGGCGGCCGCCCACGCCCACCCGTCGCGCGGCCGCGAGAAAACCCAACGAGAACCGGATCGCGTACCTGTTCCTCGCCCCCTGGTTCGCCGGTCTGCTCCTGCTCACCGCGGGCCCGATCCTCGCCTCGCTGTACCTGTCCTTCACCGACTTCGACCTGCTGACCCCGCCACGCTGGACCGGCCTGGACAACTACCGCCAGTTCGCCGCCGACCCGCACTTTCGCAACGCGCTGCGGGTCACGCTGGTGTACGTCCTGGTGTCGGTACCGCTGGTGGTCGCCGTCGCGCTGGTCATCGCCGCGGTGCTCAGCGGCGGCCGGCGGGGTCTGGCCGCCTACCGCACCGCGTACTACCTGCCGTCCCTGCTTGGCGGCAGCGTCGCGGTATCCATCATGTGGCGGCAGATCTTCGGCGACGACGGGCTGGTGAACCGGGTCCTGCGGCTGGCCGGCATCGTGGGACCGAGCTGGATCTCCACCCCCGAGTACGCCATCTATACGCTGATCCTGCTGCACGTGTGGCAGTTCGGCTCACCCATGCTGATCTTCCTGGCCGGGCTCAAGCAGATCCCGCGCGAGTTGCTCGAAGCGGCGGCCGTCGACGGCGCCGGTCCGGTCCGGCGCTTCGTCAAGGTCACCCTTCCGCTACTGACGCCACTGATCTTCTTCAATCTCGTCCTGGAGATCGTCAACTCGTTCAAGGCGTTCACGCCGGCTTTCATCATCAGCGGCGGCAGCGGCGGGCCGGCCGACTC
>Ga0137372_10000099_pt1 | contig 61859 bp, 63 predicted proteins | sample SagtaG_6_FD_104911 | JGI IMG/M metagenome (GOLD analysis project Ga0137372, IMG submission 104911) | Vadose zone soil microbial communities from Sagehorn Ranch, Mendocino, California, USA - Sage1_R_60_16 metaG | ecosystem: Environmental > Terrestrial > Soil > Vadose zone | place: USA...
CGTCTGCTCGACCATCTGCTGCGCCTGGTCGTAGTCGGAAACGTCGCCCGGGATCGCGGCCGCCTTGCCGCCGGCCTGCTCGATCTCCTGCACGACCTCCTCGGCCTGCTCCTTGCCGGAGCGGTAGTTGACGCCGACGGCGGCGCCCTCGCGCGCTAACGCCTGCGCGATCGCGCGGCCGATCCCGCGCGACCCGCCGGTCACGAGTGCGACACGCCCCTCGAGTTTCATGAGGCACTTATCCAATGCCCTCGATGGCTTGTCAAGATGAGCCGGTGGCCGTCTACGTCGACGATGCGCGGATCCGGTGGCGCGGGATGGAGTGGTCGCACCTCGTCGCCGATACTCCGGACGAGCTGCACGACGCCGCTGCGAGGCTCGGACTTCGCCGCGAGTGGGCGCAGGACAAGGGCCGGACGCTCCATTACGACCTGCCCGAGCATCTCCGGGTGAGCGCGATCGAGCTCGGGATCGCCGTGTCGATCACGTGGCGCGAGCTGGCACACCGGCGATTCAGCGCGAGCGTCAACGAAGCTTCCTAGACCTGGGCGGCCGCGGTATCCGCCGCACCCCGATCCTCCGCCGTCTGCCGGATGCTGCGAGCCACCTCGGGGTTCGCGGCGACGAGGTCGTCGAAGCACTCCTTCGCGACGACAAGGAGCTCGGTGTCCTCGACCGCCTCGACGTCCTTCTGGTGCGGAGCGCCGTGGAGCAGCGACATCTCGCCGAAGAAGTCGCCCTCCCGGAGCACGCCAAGCTCCTTGCCGCCGTCGCCGAGAACGCGGACGGAACCGGAGACCACGATGTACAGGCCGTCGGCGGGAGAGCCCTTCGCAAACACCTGGGAGCCGGCTCCCCAGAAGAGGTTCGCGGAGTCGCCGACGATCGTCAGGAGCGTACGGTCGTCGAGCGTTCCCAGACTCGGAACCGCGCGCAGCGCGCCGACGAGGCTATGCGTGATGCGGTCTTCCATCTACCCTCCGTGCCGACCCGCTTTCGAGTCTAGTCCGGGGAGAACGGCCATGACGATCTCGCAGATCCCGCTTCGCATCGCGCAGGTGAGCGACGTCCACTTCGGCGGGCCCCTGAGCCTTCCGGCGGAGGCGCTCGCGGGTATCGCTGAGACGATCCGCGGCATCGATCCGGACCTCGTCGTCGCCGCAGGCGACCTGACGACGACCGGTTACGAGTGGGAGTACGAGGAGGCTGCGCAGTGGCTCGCGACGATCGACTTCCCGAAGATCGTGATCCCGGGCAACCACGACGGCCGGAACGTCGGGCGCGTCCACTTCCGACGTCACTTCGGCGATCCGTACTCGCGCTACCGGCAGCCCTTCGAGCCTGAGCGCGCCGAGCGGCTCCGCGCGACCGGCTTCACGGTCGTCGCCCTCGACTCGTCCGAGCCCGACCTCGACGAAGGCCGCGTCGGCGAGGAGCGCTACCCGTGGATCCGCGACCAGTTCGACGAGCCGGACGACATCAAGATCGTGGCGGTCCACCACCACCTCATCTCGATCCCGGGCACCGGCCGCGAGCGAAACATCGTCCACGACGCCGGCGACCTCCTGCTCATGCTGACGCGCCTCGACGTGGACCTGATCCTTTCGGGCCACAAGCACGTTCCGTTCTTCTGGGGTCTGAACGGAATGCTGCTGTGCAACTCGGGCACCGCGGGGACACGTCGGCTCCGCGGCCTCACGCCGCCGTCGTGGAACGAGGTCCACGTCGACGCGACGACGATCAAGGTGTTTCTCCACTACCTGGACGGCCGCCGCGAGCTCGCCGTCATCTTCAGCCGCAAGACGCGCGCCCTGACACGCGAGGCGTTCTACGTGACCGAGGACTTCCTGCGGGCAAATCAGGTTCTGGCCGTCTAGAAGCAGGTTTCGGGACTTTTGCGCACGTAGCGGCGCGTTAACAAAACGTTTTGCATTGAATTTTCGCGTAGAACGCGTTAGAACGAGTGCAGGTAAACGATGGCGCCGAGCTTGCCGCCTCCGCTGCGGCGCTGGAGGGAGGGCAAAAGCATGCGATTCGGAAGGTGGCTTCCGGCGTTGTCCGCGTTTGCGGCAACGGCGGCGGCACTGTTGGTTCTCTCGGGTGCCGGCGCTGCGGCGAACGGCCCCGATCTCTCAGCGACACAGTCGATCGACTCGCAGAAGCACGCGGGGAACCACCCGAAGTTCGACCTTTCGACCCGGGCGGGCGCCGTCGGGTATCTGCGGTCGAAGGGCGTCGACCCGAACGGCGTCGTCATCCAGCGAGGCACGCGCAACTACGCAGGGCCAAGGTGCCCGGGCCGCGCCTGGACCTGCACGACGGCGAAACGGGTCGTCCAGATCGCCAGAACGAACAGCGCGACCAGCTCCAACCAGTTCACGTGCACGCCGTCCACGGGTGGCTCGGCCACGGCTCCGAACTCGTGCGTTGTCGTGCAGTCGTCGAGCGGCACCGACAACAACGCGACCTGCACCGAGGTGGTCGGCGATCCGACCGGCCCGGAGAGCTGCCAGATCTTCCAGTCAAACACGACCGGGGCGAACAACGCGTACGTCAAACAGTCGATCGCTGCGAGTACGGGCACGACCCAGGACGCGACGCAGAAAGCCGAGATCTCCCAGGTCAACAGCGGCGGCTCCAACAACGTCCAGGTGAACCAGGACCTGAAGGAATCGTCGTCGGTGACGGTAACGGGCACGGCCAACACCACGCAGACGCAGGACGGCCATCAGACCACGTCCGTCTACCAGCACTCGGACACTGGCAATAACGCGGCGAAGGTGCTGCAGTCGCTGACGCTCAAGGCGAGCGCGACGGGCGGCGGCTCGATCACCCAGAACCAAGACACCGCCGGCTCGACTCCGAACACGAGGGCCGCCGTCTACCAGAACTCGGACGAGGACGTGAACAATCCGACCTCGACCGGAACGAACACGGCGTACATGTTCCAGACGAACGACCTCAACGCGAGCGCGTCGAAGGCGACGAGCCTGACCCAGCAGCAGGGGTCCCCGACCAACGGGATTCAGGGCCATGCCGTCCAGGCGAGCCAGGGCGTCTCGAGCGCGACCGAGAACCAGAAGGAGCACCAGACGCTCGGGGCGAGCCAGATCAAGAACGCGCCGCTTCAGACCCAGTACGGGCCGATGTGGACGGGCTCGCCGCAGGGGAACAACCCCAACGACACCTACACGCTCACGCAGAGCTCGGACCAGAACACGTCGCCCGAGTCGCCGCACCAGCTCGACGCGGAGTACCTCAACTGCGAGACGAGCGGCAACTGCACCGGGACGCAGACGGCGTCGAACGACAAGCAGACCTTCACGAACACGTGCTCCGACTCGGACTGCAACCTCAGCCTGACGATCTCGAGCGCGCCCGACAGCACGCCCGACATCTGTTCCGGGGATTGCGGCAACGGAGACGAAGCTCCGCCCCCGCCGACGCCCGACTACTGCTCGCAGTTCCCGAGTGCGCCAGGCTGCGGCCCGGTGATCACGTCGGTCACGTTCATCGGCAACGACGCGTGCTGCCCCTCATCCGGACCGACCGTAACGGTGACGGGAAGGGGCTTCGGGTCGTCGCCTCCGCCAGGGTCGCCCAACGACGTGACGTCGTGTGGCGACTACACGAACAACGGGTCCGATTACGGCACGGCGTTCAACATCACCGACACCCACGGTCCTAACGACGTATGGCAGGCTGGCTACGGCACGCCTCCAAATGGGAACTGCGTGGGGCTGCGCGTGTCGTCGTGGTCGGACACGAGCGTCGTGTTCGATTTCGGGGGCGTCGGGAGCGCCTACGACACGGCCTTTAATTGGTACCTAGCCAACGGCGACAGCTTCACCCTGGTGCTCGAGGGCGCGTCCTTCGCCGGTACGGTGAGCGGCCTGAGCGGCGTCCAATAGCCGCTCGGAGAGGCGTTCTAGAGCGACGCGAGAGGGGCCGGGCTGACCGGCCCCTCTCGCAGCTCGGCCAGCTCGCGGTCGATCTCGGCGACGAGGCCGCGGGCGCCCATGCGGGCGAGGTCTTCGCGCGCCACGGCCAGCTGCGCCTGCGCGCCCGCCTTGTCGCCGAAGCGGCGCAGTGCGCGCCCGAAGGCTAGCCGAGCCTCGGCCAGGTCGAGCGGCAGCCGCTGCTCCTCAAGGAGGCGCAGCGCCTGCGCGAAGCACTCGGACGCGACGGCGCTCTGGTCCTCTGCGGTGCGGAGGTTGGCATCCATAAGCAGCCCCGCCGCACGGGCGTAGGCGTCCTCCTCCGGCAGACCTCGCCAGGCGAACGCTGCGAGCGCACGCGCGTCGTCCAGCCGATCCTGACCGATCAGCACCTCGACCAGACGGCGGTAGGTCTCGACGACCTGTACCCCGCCGACCCCGAGGGCCAGCGGGACCGCCTGCCGCAGCCGCTCCTCGGCAAGCGGTAAGTCGGAGCGAGCAACCGCGCAGAGTGCAAGCGTGCGCAGGTTCTGGAGCGCCCAGAAGCTGTCGCCCGTGCGGTCGAGCCAGTCGAGCGCTTGGAGCCCGAGGCGCTCCGCTTCCTCGAGCTCGCCGAGGTAGTACTTGAGCTGCCCGAGCTGGGACGTCACGCGGGCCTGGTGCCGGAGGCTGCCGACCTCGCTGGAGAGGGCCGAGTACCGTTCGAACTGCTCCTGCGCTCCTGCGAGATCGCCGACGTTGTAGAGCAAAACCCCGAGTTTGTCGTGGCCTTCGCTTCGCAGCTCCTTGTCATCGAGCTCCTCGGCGAGCATGAGGCCGCGCCGGAGATCCTCGACCGGGGCCTCGCCCACGTCGTCGAACCACGAGCGAACGTAGGCTGCGATGTAGACGGCCCGCACCTCCAGGGACACGTCTCCGGACTTCTTGGCGATCGATTCGGCTTCGGCCGCGTGGGAGCGCGCCTCTGCTGCCTGTCCTCGTTTCGCGGCAATGTTTGCCCTGCCGATTAGTGCCCTTGCGCGAAGGTCTGCGCGCCCGCTCTCGGTCGCGCCGTCAGCGACCTGGATGAGGAGCTCGTCCGCCCGCTGTAACTCTCCCAGCAGGTTCATCGTGCCGGCCCGGCCGAGCCGCGCCTCGAGCGCCTGCGCCGACGGTTCCTCGCCCACCAGCTCCAGCGCGCGCGCGTAGTAGCGGTCGGCCTCACGAATGCCCTCGCGGCGCTCCGCTTTGTTGGCCGCCGCAGACAGCGCGGCGGCCGCGTCCAGGATTGGCGGCTCCACCGGCGTGCGGGCAACCTCCGCGGCGAGCTTGCACGAGCGCTCGAGGTGCCAGGCCACGATCTCGATGAACTCCTCCGTAGGCAGCGCGCGCACCCATTCGGCGAAACGGATGTGCAGCTCCATGCGCCGCCCCTTGGGTAACTGGCCGTAGGCGACGTCCCGGATGAGGATGTGCTTGAAGGCGAATTCCAGCTCGCCGGCGACCGTGGAGAGCTCGTGCTCGCGCACGAGGTCCCGCTGCTCGAGCGCCCGGAGCTTCCCGATCAGGTCGGCGTCCTGCGAGGCACCGGCCGCCTGCAGGTGAACGACGGCCCCGGGCCAGAACACCGTGCCGACCACCGATGCGTTCTGCGCAAGCCGCTTCTCGGGTCGCGCCAGCTGGTCGAGGCGCGAGCCGATCAGTCCCTGGAGGCTCGTCGGCGTGGGCAGCTCGGCCGTGTCGTCGGGGAGGTGCCAGCCCTCCTCGTCGACCATGCCGGCATCCCGGAGCGCCTGGACGGTCTCCTCGAGGAAGAGCGGGTTCCCGCCCGCGGTCCTGAGCAGCGTGTCCGCGGCTGGGGCGTTGGCGAGCTCCTCGGAGCCGAGCAGCTCGCGGACGAGAGCCCTCGCTCCCTCGTCCGTGAGGCCCTCGAGGCGGATGTTGCAGGCCCGCGCACCGTCGCGGACCAGGCCCGGATTCGCGTCCGCCGCCTCCGGTCGCCCTGAGGCGAGGACGAGCAGGGGCATGTCCGCCTGCTCCTCGAGCAGGAATAGCACCAGCTCGACCAACGTCGGCTCCGCCCAGTGCAGGTCCTCGAGCATGAGCGCGAGCGGGCGCTCCCGCGCGAGCAGCTGCAGGACGCGGCGGATTCCCCAGTGGAGCTCTGCCTGCGTGATCTGCGCCGCCTGATACGTGCCGCGCGGCGTCGTGGCTACGCCGAGGAGGTTGGAGACCGCCGCAGCCATCGTTCGCAGCTCCTCCAGATCGTCGACGCCGAAGCCCTCGAGCAATGCGCCCAACTTCGCGGCGATCGCCGTCGTGTCGTCGGTCTGGAGGATCCCGGCGGCGTCCTTGACGACGTCCATCATCGGCCAGTAGGTGATTCCTTCGCCGTATGGCAGGCAGCCGCCCCAGTGCGCGTCGCCCTCGACAGAGATCCGCGCGGCGAACTCGTGCAGCAAGCCGCTCTTGCCGATCCCGGGCTGGCCCGTCACGAAGGCGAGGCCCGGCAGACGCTCACGACTTACGGCGTTCCAGACCTCCAGCAACTGCTGAAGCTCGGCCTCCCGCCCGACCAGATGACCCTCGACGGCGCGGCCACGCTCGGCCACCGCGAGCGGACGGACGGCGACCCAGACCGGAACGGGTTCCGATTTCCCTTTCGCGGCGATCGGCTCGGCTTCCTCGTACTCGATCACTTCGCGCGTCGCCTGGTACGTCAGCTCGCCGACCATCACGCCGTTGACGGGAGCAGCCGACTGGATTCGCGCCGCCGTGTTGATCGCATCGCCCGCGGCCATCCCGTACTCGAGGCTCGGATTCGAGCCCATCACGAGCAGCGCCTCGCCCGTGTTCACGCCGACCCGGATCGAGAGGTCGAGCCAATCGTCGCTCTCGTTCAGATCGTGGAGCCGGTCGCGGATCGCGAGCGCCGCGCGCACCGCGCGCTCGGGGTCGTCCTCGTGCGCGACCGGCGCGCCGAACATGGCTACGACCGCGTCGCCGATGTATTTCTCCAGCGTGCCGCCGTAGTGCTCCAGCTCGCGACGGACGAGCTCGAAGTACGGCTGGAGGCGCTGGTGGACGTCCTCCGGGTCCATGCTCTCAGCGGACGCGGTCGAGCCGACGACGTCGGTGAAGACCGCCGTGATCAGCCTCCGCTCTTCGCTCGGCGCCTCCGCCTCGGCCAGCGGCGAGCCGCAGGCGAGGCAAAACTTCGCGATTGGCGGGTTTTCCTGGCCGCAACTTGCGCAAACCGCCATAAATCGAGTGTACGTCCGGCTACGGGGGAGACAAGGGAAACCGCGTTAGGCCTGGTGTTGCCAAGAGGCAGCCCACCACTCGGCATGCGGCATTCCGCTCTCGAGCCCGGCGCGAAGATGGGCGCCCACGTCGTAGCTCGTGCGGCAGAGGTCGATCGCCAGTCGGCCGTCGCTCGTGGTGAGGATCGCGTACTCGGCGCGCGGCGCGATCCGCACGTCTTCCGGCGACCAGAGGTCGAACGGCAGCCCGACGCTACCGGGATTGACGAAGAGCGCGTCCGAGTAGCGCCGGAGCATCTGGAGGTGCGTGTGGCCGCCGGCGAGGACGGGCGCATCGAAGCCGGCGAGCATTGCCGCGACCTCCTCGTCGGGCGTCGTTGCCACGATCCAGTGGTCGAACGAGTTGGGCGAGCCGTGGAAGCAGAGCAGCGGCGTCTCGGGTGCGAGCTCGAACTCGAGCGTCGGCACGAAGCTCCGGATGAGGTCGCGATCGTCGGCGGAGAGGCGCTCCGCCCAGTACGCGCCGATGTCGTACAGCTTCTCCTCGGTGGGTCCCGTCGGCTCGGGCATGCCGTCGACCGACCAGGCATCCCAGTTGCCCATGATCACGGGACAGCCGAGACCGCGGATGCGGGCGAGGCTCTCGTTCGCCCGGGGACCGGCGACGACGTCACCGAGGCAGACGATCTGGTCGAGCTCCTCACGCTCGAGCTCGGCGAGCACGGCCTCGAGGGCCAGCAGGTTGCCGTGGATGTCGGAGATCAGTCCGAGGCGCATGGCCGCGGAAGTCTCTCGCGTGGCGCGTCGGCGCGCGAGTCAGACGGGTGAGGCGGTCTGCTCCGGCTCGGACTGCGCCTCTCGCTCCCCGCGGCGAGAGCTGGGACCGCCGCCGCCGCCCCCCGGAGCCGGCATCTGCTTCGCAATCGGCGGGGCCTCGCCGGTGAGGATCCCGTACACCTTGGCCGCAACCTTGCGTGCGGCAATCGCGCCGACCGCGGCGAAGACTCCGGCGAGGATCGTCCAGGCGCGCTCCTTGCGGGCCTCCTTGACGGGATCGCGCGTCAGGCCGTGCCAGAGGTCGAGCACGTCCTGCTGGAGCTCTTCCAGCTGCGTGAGCAGGACGTCGCTTCGGCTCGGCATCGCCTGCGTTATAGCCGCCGCCGGAATCGCTACACCATTCGTCGCTCGAGGAAGATCGCCAGGCGCGTGAGCGGGAAGGAGATCAAGAAGAAGCCGGCCATGATGGCGCCGTAGATCGCAAAGGCGTGCGACTCCGGGCTCGTGAACTGAAGCCGCTCGACCGAGCGCTGCCCAGTCGCCAGCAGCTCCGTCACGCCGATCAGCGACGCGATCGTGGTGTTCTGGATCACGTTCGCGAGCAGGCTGACGAGCGGCGGCAGGAGCCGGCGCAGCGCCTGCGGGAGGATGACGCTGCGGTGCCGGCCGATCCAGCCGAAGCCGAGCGCCGCGGCGGCCTCGTGCTGCTCGCGCGGGATCGACTGCACCGCGCCACGGGTCGCCTCCGCCACCTGCGCGCTCCCCCACAGCGTCAGCCCGATCGCCGCGCCGGTGAATGCCGCGAACCGGTGGTGGATCAGCGGCGCCCCCGGAAGGGCGTAATAGACCAGGAAGAGCGTGACGATGATCGGCAGGCCGCGGAAAACCTCGACGTAGAGCCGGATCAGCGCACGCGACGGCCAGAACCTGATCGTCATCAGCGTCCCGAGCAGGATCCCGACGGCGGTGCTGCCAACGACCGCGAACGCGGCGATCCGGAGCGTCTCCTTCAGCCCGTCGTGGATCATGTAGTGGGCGACGGGCCCGGCCCAATCCGGGAGCACTCCGATCACCGCCCGCGCTCCGGAAGAGCCAGCCGTGCTTCGACAAGTCGGATCAGGGCGGAGAGCGTCCAGACGACGGCCAAGTAGGCGATCCCCAGGACGATGAAGATCTCGGTGGCCTTGAACGTCTCGCTCTCGAGGTTGTAGCCGGTGCTCGTCAGCTCGACGTAGCCGATCGCAGTCAGCAGCGAAGTGTTCTTGAGGACGGAGATGTACGTGTTGATCGAGGACGGCAGCGCGATCCGTCCTCCGATCGGCAGGGTCACGTTCACGAACGTCGCCACCTGACCGAAGCCGAGCGCCCGCGCGGCCTCACGGAACCGCGCCGGGACGGCCTCGAACCCGGCCCGGAAGTTCTCCGTGTTGAAGGCGCCGCCCCAGATCATCACGCTCAGCCACGCCTGCGTGAATTGCGTCAAATGAATCGGGTGCCACGGCAACTCGGGGAGCCCGTAAGCGATGAAGAAGATCTGGACGAGGATCGGCGTGTTCCGGATCACCTCGACGTAGGCCGCGGCCAGCTGGCTGATCACCGGGATCCGGTGCGCCCGCGCCGCCCCGAGGAGGATGCCGATCGCGAGCGAGCCGGCGATCCCGATCCCCGCGACCTTGAGCGTGTTCTTCAGGCCCTGCCAGAAGTCGGGCAGGTGCTCACGAATGAAGTGCCAGTCAATGCTCGCGAGGAGGCTCAAGAGTGAGTGGAGCGGCCGCGCGCGAGTCGCGGCCGCTCCGTGTCGGTGTTACCTCGAGGTGCAGTCCGAGACAGGGTCCTTCCCGAACGGATACGTGAAGCGGTTGTTCGGCCGCGGCACCGTGCCGAGGAAGCTGTTGATCAGCGAAGATGGCGCGCCCGTCCTCCTGCCTACGCCTTTGAGGATCTTCGCGAACTCGTCGTGCGCACGCATGTAGCGGATCGCGCCGTTGACCCACGCGGCCATCGCGCCTTCGCCCTTCCTGATCCCGACGCCCCACGGGATCGCGAGGAACTTGTCGTTGGTCAGCTTGAGCGTCCGATCCTGCGTGGCGACGCCGAGTAGGAACGCGTCGTCGAACATGAACGTGTCGGCCGTGCCGTTCTTGACCGCGGACACGGCCAGCGCCGGCGAGTCGACCTCGAGCAGCTTCGAGTCCTTGAAGCAGTTCCGCGTCCACGCCGCATACAGGGCGCCGCGGGTCGTGACGATCGTCTTCCCGCCGAGGTTCCGAACGGTGCGGATCGATGAGTTGTTCGGGACGAGCAGCCGTCCGGTCGCGGAGTAGTACGGGATCGAATAGGCGATCACTTCGGTCCGCGCCTTCGTCCACGTGAGCGTCGAGACGATGATGTCCACGCGCTTCGACTGCAGCGTCGGGATCCGGCTCGGCGTGGTCACGCAGACGAGCTCGAGCTTCGTCTTGCTCCCGAAGGCCAGTTGCGCGAACCGGCGGGCGACCTCGACGTCGTACCCGTCGTTCTTGCCGCCCGCGTCGATGAACCCGAACGGGGCGAAGTCGCACTTGACGCCGACCACCCATTTGCCGCGTTGCCGCACCTCGGCCGGTAGCTTCGACCGCTTCGGCTTCGGCGGCAGCTTCGGCTTCGCCGCCGGTGTCGCTCCGCCGGCCACCTTGCCTGCCGACGGCGCGGCTCCCCAAGCCGCGAGCGCCGCGACCGCCACGAGCAGGGCGGCGATCGCGATCGATAGCCGTCTCATTCAACCCCTCCTTCTTCGATGGTGAGCTCTTCCAGTGAATCTGCCAGCTGGAGCGTCCGGCGCAGGAATCGCCGCGTCCGCTCAGCTTTAGGACGATCGAGAACCTCGATTGGTTGGCCTTCTTCGACGATCTTGCCGCCGTCCATGAAGATCAGACGGTCGCCGACGTCTCGCGCGAACTGCATCTCGTGCGTGACGACCAGCATCGTCATCCCGGCCTGCGCGAGGTCGCGCATGACGACGAGCACCTCGCCTACGAGCTCCGGATCGAGCGCCGACGTGACCTCGTCGAACAGCATCACGTGCGGCCGCATCATCAGCGCGCGGGCGATCGCCACCCGCTGCTGCTGGCCGCCCGAGAGCTGATGGGGATAGCTCCGCGCCTTGCCGCCCAGGCCGACGCGCTCCAGCAGCTCGTGCGCTCGCTTGACGGCCTCGCTCTTGGGGACCTTCCCGACGCGCCGCGCCGCGATCGTGACGTTGTCGATCGTGCGGAGGTGCGGGAACAGGTTGAACTGCTGGAACACGATCCCGATCCGCTGCCGGACGCGGTCGACCCTGACGCCGCGGGCAGTGATCTCCTGCCCCTCGAAGAAGATGCGGCCCTCGTCGATCGGCTCCAGCAGGTTGACGCACCGGAGCAGCGTGCTCTTGCCGCTTCCGCTCGGGCCGATCACGACGAGCACCTCGCCCGGGTCGACGCTCAGATCGATTCCGTCGAGGACGAGGTTGTCGCCGAAGCTCTTGCGCACCTGCTCGAGGCGCACGACGGCCTCGCCCTCCGGCGGGGTCGCCACCACAGCCGCCGTTTCCGCAGCCCCCTCCACGTAAGCCTTATAGGCCATTTGCGGCTGGGAAGGCAAGGTTCATAGGCTGCGTGCGGTGCAGGCTCTCGACGACCTGATCAGATCGCGCCGGACGCACAAGTCGTTTGGGCCACAGCCTGTGCCGCGCGAGACGCTCGAGGAGCTGTTCGATCTCGCCCGCTGGGCGCCGAACCACCATCGCACGAATCCGTGGCGCTTCCGTGTCCTCGGCCCGGAGACGCTGGCTCGCCTGAAGGAGGCGGCCGGCCCGGCCGAGGCGCCGAAGCTCGACCGCGCGCCCACGCTCGTCGTCGCCTCCGCGGTGCTCAGCGGCGACCTGATCCAGGACGAAGAGGACCTCTGCGCGACGGCCTGCGCGATCTACACAGTGCTGCTCGGCGCGCACGCCCGCGGGCTCGCGTCGTACTGGCGAACGCCACGCGTCCTCCGGACGAAGGCCGGCCGCGAAGCCGTCGGCCTGCCGGACGGCGAGCGCTTCCTCGGCCTGATCCACCTGGGCTCGCCGAGAGGCGAGCCGCCGGCGCCGGAGCGCGAGCCGCTTGAGACCGTCCTGACCTACGTGCCCTAGGTACGCTGGGTCGCGTGGCCGAGGCCGCCGCTCACGAGACTCACGAGGTCGTTTGCCCGCACTGCAAGAAGCAGTTCGAGGCGGAGCTGATCGACGGCGAAACGGAGCGGCATCGAGGCTTCAAGTGCCCGCACTGCAAATTGTTCGTCCCGGAAGAACGCGCCGAGCCGACCGCCTAGTCACAGAGGTCGCTACGGGACGGCGGGCGGCCACGGCTCTCGCCGACGGCCACCCTGTGGACGAAACGTCACACTCTCGCCACACCTGGGTCTGACCCACGATTTTCGGACACGTCCGGTCCGACGGCCAGGACTTCTTCGATGGGGCCGGGGTTACGTGCAAAGAATGTCACGCTCTCGTTACACGTGGGTCTGACCCACGATTTTCGGACGCGTCCCTTCTGGCGGTCATTCTGTGGACGAAGCGGCACGCTCTTGTCACACGTGGGTCTGACCCATGATTTTCGGACACGGCTGCTTTGGCCGGTTCCGTTCCGAGTTGTTTCGCGCCGGCCCAGCGAGCCGAACCACGGCCTAGCCGCACCCCAGGGCCGCGACGTAGAGCAGGCGAAGCCCGTCTACGGCGCGGCGGACTTACGCGGGCGGGGACGCGAAGCGCCACCGCCCGCGCGCCGGGAACAGACGCGAGCAGCATGCTCGTTTAGGAGCGCGTGGGCTTGGCCCACGCGCGTTTCCCGCGAAGGCGGCGAACCTCAATCCGCGCGAAAGCGGCCAGCTTTCGCGCGGCTCCCTAGACGCAGTCTTTGAGCCCCTGCGCCTCGGGCAACGACTCGAGCTTCTTGAGCGTGTTGTTCTCGATCTGACGGATGCGCTCGCGGGTGACGCCGAAGGCTCGGCCGACCTCCTCCAGCGTGCACGGCTGCGTCCCGCGTAGGCCGAAGCGGAGCTCGATCACCTGGCGCTCGCGCTCGGGCAGTGCCGAGAGCGCGTGCTCGACGTCTTCGCGCCGGAGCGACAGCGTCGCCGTGTCGAACGGCGACTCGGCCGACTCGTCCTCGACGAAGTCGCCCAGCTCCGATTCCTCTTCCTCGCCGATCGGCTTCTCCAGCGAGACGGGAAGCTGCGACATGCGCAGGATCTCCCGCACCTCCTCGGTCGTCATCTCGAGCTCTTCCGCGATCTCGTCTGGCCGCGGCTCGCGTCCCAGCCGCTGGACGAGCTGCCGCTCGATGTGGACGACCTTGTTCAGCTTCTCGACCATGTGGACGGGAATCCGGATCGTGCGCGCCTTGTCCGCAATCGCGCGGGTCACGGCCTGCCGGATCCACCACGTTGCATACGTGGAGAACTTGTAGCCCTTGCGGTAGTCGAACTTCTCCACGGCACGGATGAGGCCGAGCGACCCTTCCTGGATCAGGTCGAGGAACGAGAGGCCGCGGCCGAGGTACGACTTCGCGATCGAGACGACCAGCCGGAGGTTCGCCTCGATCATCTGCGTCTTCGCGGACATGTCGCCGCGCTCGATCCGCTTCGCCAGGTAGACCTCCTGGTCGGCGGTCAAAAGCGGCACCTTGCCGATCTCGCGCAGGTAGAGCCGCAGCGAGTCGAGCGAAGGCTCGACGGTGAGGTCGAGCTTCGGCGTCTTCGTGTCCTCTTCGGGCTGCGGTTGCTCGTGCGGCGGGTGCTTGTGGGTCTCCCCCTCCACCAGCTCCACGCCGTGGTCGATCAAGTAGGTATAGAAGTCCTCGACCTGGTCTTTCGTAAGCTCGACGTCGTCCAGGCCGGACGCGATCTCGTCGTAGTTGAGGAAGCCCTTCTCGAGACCGTCTTGAACGAGCTTGTGGAGCTCTTCGACGTCCGGCAGAGAGATATCGACGGTGAGCAACTCGGCTGACCTCCCGGCTTGAAGGTGGATGGGGACTCGATCGACCTACAAGACGCGAAAGAGCCGGTGCTCTAGTACGCCCGGCTCACCCGCTCTCCGCGCTCGATATTACACAGGTGTCCGAAAAGGTGAAGGGAAATTTCATTCGAGGGCCTGGAGCTCGCCGACGCGGTCGCCGCGGCTGTTCTCCAGCGGCCGGACCTCCAGGTCGGCGAGATTGCGCCCGAGCCGGCGGATGAAGGCGGCCACAGCGGGGCCGAGCGCGCGGCCGTTGCCGTCCTCTGCCTTCAGCGCGAGCCCGAGACCCTCGCCCGCCGCGCACAGGAGCCCTTCGGCACCTCCCTTCGCGATCCAGCCGGGGAGCGCCTTCATCAACCGGGTGTCGGTGGCGAGCGGCCCGCGGATCAAATCGGGATGCGCACGCATGGCGGCGGCGACGCGGTCGCCGCCGTCGAGGCCGGCGAGGCGCGAGAAGGCGTGCGCCATCCGCTCCAGCGGCAGCGCGAAGGTGACGACGCCGCAGCCGTCGACCGCCGTCGGGAGCTCGTCCTCGGCCACCTCGGCCGCCTCCGCGTGAATCGCCAGCATGTCTCGCTGGACGCGGTGGCCCTCCAGGCGGTACCCCTCGCTGCGCCAGCCGCGGGCGCGGCAGAGCGCGAGCATCGCGGCATGCTTGCCTGAGCAGTTGTGCTTGAGCCTCGACGGCGGACGCCCCTCAGGACCGCATTCGAGCTCGTCCTCTTCGGCGGGAGCCTTCGCGAGCAGCGCCCGCACCGCGGCGAGCTGAGCGTCGTCGGCGAGGTGCGACGCGGAGGCGATCGCGAGATCGCGGTCGTCCAGGTCGTCGCGCGCCCGCGCGGCCGGGATCGCCTGCAGCGGCTTCGACGAGGAGCGCATGAAGGCGACGAGACCGGCGTATCCCGCCTCCGCGACGACGGCGCCGTTTTCGACCGCCACGGCGTGCACGCGGTGGCGCGCCTCGACCACGCTGCCGCGCGTGACGGTGACGACGATGGGGTCCACGGCGGCGAACCGTAACCCGCTTGTGGACGGTCCGGAAATCCCGTATGTTCGGGAAATGTCGCCCATTGAGGCCTACGAGGCGGAGGACACGCTCCTTGTCTCCGACCCCGAGCAGCTGCGAGCGCTCGCGACTCAGCCGCGCCACGCGATTCTCAGCCTGCTCCGCGAGAGTGCACGCTCGATCTCGGAGCTGGCGGCGGAGATGGAGGTGCCGAAGGGCACCGTCGGCCACCACGTGAAGGTGCTCGAAGACGTGGGCCTGATTCGGGTCGTCGGCACGCGTCGCGTGCGCGCGCTGACGGAGAAGTACTACGGACGGGTCGCGCGCCTGTTCCTCTTCCAGGGAGAAGAGGCGCCTGCTGCGGTGCCACCGCTCGGCGCCGCGACGCTGCGGCAGGCGGCGGCGGAGGTCGAGCACGCGGCGTTGACAAACCTCGGCCTTGTCCGCGCACGCCTCGCTCCGGCCGATGCGAGGCGGTTCGAACGACGGCTGAAGCGACTCGTGGACGACTTTCGCGCGAAGGACTCCGGCGAAGGCGCCCTGGTCAGCCTGGTCGTGGCGACCTGGTACTCAGAGCCCCCCCATGCGTAGCCTCCGTCGGCGCGGGGGGCTCTGGGGTCACGCGGACTTCCTGAAGCTCTGGACCGGCCAGTCGATCAGCGAGTTCGGCTCGCAGATCTCCGCACTGGCGATTCCGTGGCTCGCGGCGGTGGAGCTGCACGCCAGCCCGTTGGAGTTCTCGCTGCTCGGCGTGCTCGGCTTCCTGCCGTTCATCCTGTTCGCGCTGCCCGCGGGGGTCTGGGTCGATCGGCTGCGCCGCAAGCCGATCCTGATCGTCGGCGACGCGGCGCGGGCGCTTTTGCTCGCGGCGATTCCGCTGCTCTGGGCGCTGGACCTCCTGCAGATGTGGCACCTGCTCGTGATCTCGTTCGTGGTCGGCGTCTTCACCGTCTTCTTCGACGTCGCGTACCAGTCGTACCTGCCGTCGCTGGTCGATCGCGAGCAACTCGTCGAGGGGAATGCGAAGCTGCAGACCACCGTCTCGACCGCGCAGGTCGCCGGGCCGAGCCTCGCCGGCGTGCTGATCGCAGCGATCACGGCGCCATACGCGATCATCCTCGACGCGGCCAGCTTCGTCGTCTCGACCGCCTTCATGATCCCGATCCGCCGCCCGGAGGTGTTGCCGGAGCGGACAGAGGGAGCACCAAGGCCAAAGATGCTGCCGGAGCTGAAAGAGGGGCTCGCATTCGTCGTCCGGGATCCCCACCTTCGCGCGATCGCAGCGTGCACCGGCAGCTCGAACTTCTTCGGGGCGATCGGCTTCACGATCGCGCTCCTCTACTTCGTTCGTACGCTCCACCTCTCGTCGTTCGAGGTCGGGTTCGTCTTCGCGGTGTTCGGGGCCGGGTCGATCGTCGGGGCGCTTGTGGCCAACCCCGTGCAGCGCGCCGTCGGCGTGGGACGCGCAATCGTGCTGCCTGCGCTGCTCTTCCCTGCGTTCTCCTTCTCCGTCCCGCTGGCGCCCAAGGGCTTCCCGCTGCCCGTCCTCATCGCTGGCGCGCTGATCGGCGGCTACAGCCAGGTCGCGTACAACATCACGCAGGTCAGCCTGCGCCAGGCCATCACGCCGGAGCGACTGCAGGGACGGATGAACGCCTCGATGCGCTGGATCGTCTGGGGCACACTGCCGCTCGGCCAGCTCGCCGGCGGCGCGATCGCCTCGGCCTACGGGCTCCGCACCGCCCTCTGGGTGAGCGCGATCGGCTCGGTGTTCACGTTCCTCCCCGTGCTGCTGTCCCCGGTCCGCAGCATCGGCGAGATGCCTGCGCCGGTCACGCCACCCACTGCGGCTCAGGCCGAGATGGCCGGCGGCGTGGTAGAACCCGCTCCCGTCGTGACGGAGCCGGGCCCTGCCGCAGTGGACGCGTAGCCTCCGGTCGCGCGGCGGCCTCTGGCGGCACGCGGACTTCCTCCACCTCTGGTCGGCGCAGACGGTCAGTCAGTTCGGAACGCAGGTCAGCCTGCTGGCGCTGCCGTTCGTCGCGATCAAGGTTCTGCACGCGAGCGCCTTCCAGGTGGCGCTGCTCGGGACGTTCGACCTTCTACCGTTCATCCTCTTTGCGCTGCCGGCGGGCGTGTGGGTCGATCGGCTGCCGCGCCGGCCGGTGATGATCGTCGCCGACCTCGGCCGTGCGGCCGCGCTCGCGTCGATCCCGGCGGCAAAGGCGCTGGGCGGGTTGACGATCTGGCAGCTGTACGTCGTCGGATTCCTCACGGGCACGTTGACCGTCTTCTTCGACGTCGCCTACCAGGCGTACCTCCCCTCCCTCGTCGGGCGCGAGCACCTCGTCGAGGGCAACTCCAAGCTCGAGATCAGCCGTTCGGGCGCGCAGCTGGGCGGGCCCGGCCTCGCCGGTGTCCTCATCGGCGCGATCACGGCGCCCTACGCAGTCGTCGCCGACGCGGTCAGCTTCGTCGGCTCCGCGGCGTTCCTCGGCAGGATCCGCAGTCCCGAGCACCGCGTCCGGCCAAGGGACGACATGCGTCCCGGGATGTTGGGCGAGGTTCGCGAGGGGCTGCGCTACCTCCTTGGCGACCGATACCTCCGCGCGATCGCCGCCTGCACCGCATACGCGAACTTCTTCACGAGCCTCCTGTTCGCGGTCTTCCTCGTCTATGCCGTCCGCAGGCTCGGCCTCGACGCGAAGGAGGTCGGCCTGGTCTTCTCAGTCTCGAACGTCGGCTTCCTGCTCGCGGCCCTGACGGCGGGACGGGTCGCAAACCGGCTCGGCACCGGGCCGACAATCATCGTGGGGGCGGGGCTGATCGGGCCGGGCCTCCTGCTCGTGCCGCTCGCACCGGCCTCGCTCGCGATCCCGTTCTTCGTGATCGGCCTCGCAGTCGCCGCCTACGGCGGGGTCACGTACAACATCGCAGCGCTCAGCTACATGCAGGCGACGACTCCGGACCGGCTGCTCGGACGCATGAACGCAACCCGCCGCTTCATCGTGTGGGGAACGATCCCTCTGGGATCGCTCCTCGGGGGGGTGATCGCCGCGAGGTTCGGCGTCAAGACGTCCGTCTGGGTCGGCGCGATTGGCGCTACCGTCGCATTCGTGCCCGTCCTGCTGTCCCCGTTCCGCTCGCTGAAGATCGTCACACCGCTCGTGGAGCCGACGGCTGCCACGGAGGAGGAGCTGCGCCTTCAGCTCGAGACCCAGATCGCGGATGCCTGAGCTGCCCGAGGTCGAGGCGTGGCGCCGCGCGCTCAACGACCCGGTCTCGGCGTTCCCGATCGCGCGAGCCGGGCCGGCGCACATCGCCACGCTGAAGACGTTCGACCCGCCGCTCTCCGCCCTGGAAGGGCGGAAGCTGGCCGGCGCCGAACGGCGAGCGAAGCGGCTCCTCTTCCCGACCGAGGAGGACGACCTTGTGCTGCTCGTCCACTTGATGACCGCGGGGCGGCTGAAGCTGCTTCAGTTCGGAGAGAAAGGACCGAAGACGCCGGCGTTCCAGCTCGTCTTCGAGGGCGGCTCGCGGCTCGTCCTGACCGAGGCGGGCTCGAAGAAGCGGGCGGGCGTCTGGCTGCTCACGCGCGAGGAGGCGGAGCAGGAGCTCGCACACCTCGGCCCGGAGGCGCTCGGCCTCGGCCGGGAGCGGCTCGGCGAGATCGTGGCGGGCGAGTCGCGGCGGCTCCATTCCCTGTTGCGCGACCAGCGGGTGATCTCCGGGATCGGCAGAGCGTGGGCGAACGAGATCCTCCATCGCGCGCGGCTGTCGCCGTTCGCGCTTTCGCGCGAGCTGGAGCCCGAGGAGGTCGAGCGGCTCGCGACCGCGATCGACGAGGAGCTGGCGCGCGGCCTCGAGCTCCGCGAACGCGGCGCGAACGACGCGCGCACGTACCGCGTCCACGACAAGCTCGGAGAGCCGTGCTACGTCTGCGGGGCGCCGATCGCCCGCGTCGACTACGAGGAGCACACGGTCTACTACTGCCCGCAGTGCCAGACGGCCGGGCGCGTGCTCAAGGACCGGCGGCTCTCTCGCCTGCTGCGGTAGTCCTCGCTCCGAGCCAGGCAGCCAGGGCGAGAAAGGCCCAGACGGCGCCGAAGCCGATCCAGCCGAAACCGCGCGACGGATCCCGCTCGTCGTCACCGAGCCCGATTGCGAGGCCGACGATCCCGAACACGGACGCGAGCGCGGCCAACGGTGCCGCCACGATTCGTGCGAAGGCAGCGTTCAGCGGACGCCCCCGCCACCATGAAGCTTGCGCCGACCAGGGCCCAGATCTCCGCGTAGGGAATCCAGGCGCCGACCCCGTCGAGAACCGAGATGTCGTGGGCGTACGACTTCACCACTCCGACGATCGCAAGCCCGACGGCAATCGCGGCAGAGGCAAGCGCCGCGACCAGCGGCAGCGGCGAGAGCGGCCAGAGCACCAGGCGGCCGGCGGTGAACGCGAGCCCGAGCATGAGCACGGCGAGCAGGACCGCGAGGAAGACCACGACCTCGCCGTGGAACTTGGAGGCGCTGTCGTCGAACGAGAGATCCGTGGTCGTCATCAGGATCAGGCCGACGAGGCCGAGCACGACTGCAGCCACGCCGGCGATCGCTGCTGCGAGCACCTCGGGCGGGACCTGGGGCCGCGTCGGGGGCCGGGCCCACGGCGCCGGCGGTGGCGGCTGGCTCGGCGGGCTCGGATCCATACCCGGACCCTAGTCCCGCAAGGCGCGCTCGACGAGCTCGGCCGCCTCTCGGACCCGAGCGACTTCCTCCGGGCCGAGGGAGCCGAGGCGATCGGCGAGGCTCACAATCCGGCGCTCCCGGGCGCGCTGGAGGATCCGCTCGCCCTTCGCGGTGGCGCGCACTCGGGCGATGCGGCCGTCGTTGGGGTCGGCCTCGCGGCGAACGAGCCCCGCCTCCTCCAGCCCGCGAACGATGCTCGTCATCGTCGGCGGCCGCACTTGCTCGGCGGCCGCAAGCTCTCCGAGCGTGCGTGGGCCGCCGAAGACGAGCACCGAGAGAGCCGACAGCCGCGCCGCGCTGAGTCCGCTTGCCGGGTCCTCGCGGGCGACGCGGCGGAGGACGTGGATCGAGGCGGAATGCAGCTTGTCGGCCGCCTCACGGTGTGCGCTTGACAGCGAGTCAGTCATTTAGTTAGCCTAACTAACTAAATGTACCAGGTCAGGAGGACGACATGACAGAGCTCCTCGAGGCCCTCTACCGGGGCCAGCAGGATCCCGTCGACGAGCTGCTCGCCGCCGACCCCGCGCTGACCGTTCACGAGGCGGCGGCGTTGGGGAGGACGGCACGGCTGCGTGAGCTGCTCGACGAGGATCCCTCCCGCGCCGACGAGTTCGGCGACGACGGATTCCATCCCCTCGGACTGGCGTGTTTCTTCGGCCACGTGGACGCCGCACGACTGCTGCTCGAGCGCGGCGCCGACGTCAACGCGCTCTCACGCAACGAGCACATCCAGACCGCGGCGATCCACGCCGCGGTCGCCGCCGAGGGCAAGGAAGAGTCGGTGCGCTACGAGCTGGTCAAGCTGGCGCTCGAGCACGGGGCGGATCCAAATCTCCGCCAGGGCGCCGGTGACGAGGGCTTCCGTGCGATCGACGCCGCAAGACAGAACGGCGACAAACGGATCGAGGAGCTCCTGATCGCGCACGGCGCCGAGAACTAGGCCGCCAAAGCCTCTTAGGTCCGGCCGGCTTCCTCCTCCCACGCTTCGAGCAGCCGGTCGACATGACGGCGCTGCTCGGGCGTGAAGGGAACGTCCGCGAGCAGGCGCCGAACCTCGGCCGGGTCGTCGTGCTCGACCGCCGCCTCGAGCCGCTCTCGTGCGGGAATGGGTTGAGCGAGCTGACGCCGCAGCCAGCGGCGCAGGCTGACCCCCGCCGCCCGACTCACGTCGACAGACGCACGACGACCGCATCGCCGTCCAACGCGACCGCGCCGCCCATCGCTGTGACGACGCGAACGGCAACGGCCGCGCCGAGGTCGCGCAGATCGTCCCCCATCAGCACGGGCCCGGAGGCTTCGGTCACCGGTCGGATCGTGACCGTTGTGCCGGCCGCCTGCACGTCCACCTCCTCGAGCCCGCCGTGCCGCAGCGCGGCCTGGGCGAGCGCCGCGATCCCGCGACGCGTGGCCTCGACGTCGACCTGCACCTGGCCGCCGTCGCCGTAGACGCGCACTCGCTCCTCCCCCAGCTCCTCTTGCGCGGCGCGCGCGAGCTCGAGCGTGTCGATCGCCTGGAGGTTGGGCTCGTAGCGGTCGCCCTCGATCCGGGCCGCCAGGCCGAGCTCGTCGAGCAGTTCCGCGAGCTGGCGCGCGGCCTCGACGATCATCGTCATGTAGCGGTCGTTCGGCTCCTGCAGGTCGCCCATCCGGAGGAGCGTCTGGGCGAAGCCGTTGATCGTCGCCAGGGGAGTGCGCAGATCGTGCGCGGCAAGCGAGACGAGGCGCGGGAAGGATGTGTCCGAGGGCGCCACTGAGGCGCCTGACACTAACCTGTCTGGCGTGGTCGAGTCACGGCACATCCTCGAGGATCTCCAGGCGTCGGCGCCCGACGTGCAGATCGGCTTGTCGCGCGCCGGTGTGCGCGGCCTCAGCAAGGCGATCCGGCTCCGTTGGGGCGAGATCGAACGGCTCGTCGCCGCCGAGATCGAGTGCACGGTCGACCTCGATCCGGCCCAGAAGGGCGTCCACATGTCCCGCTTCCCCGAGCTGTTCGAGGAGGCGATCGAGGAGGTCGTGATCGGCGAGGCGTTCCTCGTCGAGGAGCTCGCCGATCACATCGCGCGTCACATCGTCGAACGGCAGGGCGCCGGCTGCGCCGAGGTTCGGATCGCCGCGCGCTACCCGCTTGAGCGCCGAACTCCGGTAACGGGGCTCGCCACGCAGGAGATGGTGTCGATCATCGGGATCGCGGCGGCGTCGGAGGAGCGAGTGCGCCGCGTCGTCGGCGTCGAGGCGACGGGGATCAACGCGTGTCCCTGCGCCCAGGGGCTCGTCCGCGGCCGCGCCGGCGAGCGGTTGCGGGAGGCCGGCTTCGACGGGGGAGACGTGGAGCGGATCCTCGAGCTCGTCCCGCTCGCGACGCACAACCAGCGCGGTCGCGGAACGCTGTTCCTCGGCAGCGACGCGCGCGTGAACGCCGAGGATCTCGTTGCGATCGTGGAGGGATCGATGAGCTCCCCGATCTACGAGCTGTTGAAGCGGCCGGACGAGCTCTTCGTCGTCGAACACGCGCACCTGCAGCCGCGGTTCGTCGAGGACTCGGTCCGGATCGCGCTCAAGTCTGCGCTCGAGCGCTATCCCTCGCTCGAGGACGCCGACTTCCTCCTAGCCCGCCAGGTCAACTTCGAGACGATCCACAACCACGAGGTGCTCGCCGAGCGGCACGGAACGGTCGGCGAGCTGCGAACCGAGCTGGCAACCGGCGAGCCGGACGGCCGCCACACGGAGCTACGCGACTGGCTGGCGGCCTGACGCAGGCCGTCGCACTCCCGGCACAGACTCGTCACCCACCCGTCCAAAAGATCGCGCTAGCGTGACTTCAGGGGACTTCGCGTCCCCCCTTGGGGGCGCGCGCGTGTACCTCTAAGGGGCCGCGAGGCCCTAGGCGCTCGCGGCGCGCCGAAAGCGGAAGCGGCTCTCCGTCCCGGCTCGCAGGCGCGCGATGTTGGCGCGGTGGAGGCCGACGACGGCGACGGCTGCAGCGCCGGCGAAGGCGACCACCGGCCACGGCTCGTCCAGCAGGACCGCGATCAACGGCATCGACACTGCCGCGACCATCGACGCGACCGATGCGTACCGGAACACGAGGAACGTCGCGATCCACACCCCGGCGCCGATCCCGCCGACGACGGGCGCCACCCCGAGGAACGCCCCACCGCACGTCGCCACCATCTTGCCGCCGCGCTGCCAGCGGAGGAACAGCGGCCGCCAGTGGCCGAGCATCGCGGCCCCGCCGGCGAGCACACCCGTCCCCTTGCCGACCAGGAGCGCGCCGAGCAGCGCCGGCACGAACCCCTTCGCGGTGTCGACGAAGACGACCGGCAGGCCGAGGCGCCAACCGAACGCGCGCCACACGTTCGACCCGCCGATGTTGCCGCTGCCGTGGCGGCGGATGTCCATCCGCTTGATCGCCCCGACGAGCCAGTACCCGGTCGGGATCGAGCCGGCAAGGTAGCCGGCGACGACGGCGAGGAGTGTGCCTATCTCTGGATCTGGTACCTCGACACCCAGTCGTTCACGGTCGACCAGTCGAGGTTGTCGAAGAACGCGTCGATGTAGGACGCCCGGTCGGTCTGGTAATCGAGGAAGTACGCGTGCTCGTAGACGTCGAGCGCGATCAGCGGGGTCGCGTTCCAGATCGGGAACGTGTTCTGCGCGTCACCGATGTAGTTGAAGAGCCGCCCCTCGTCCCAGTCGTACGCGGTCCACGCCCAGCCGCGTCCGCCCATCCCCGTCGCTTTGAGATCCGCGCGCCAGTCCGTGACCGATTCGAAGTCGCGGTCGATCAGCTCCCTGATCAGACCGTCCGGATCGCCGCCGCCGCCGCCGAGATGCTCGAAGTAGATCTCGTGGTTCTTGATCCCGCCGATCGCGAAGGTGAGGTCGACCTTGAGCGCGCGAATGTCGGAGTAGACCTGATTCGCCGACCCGGTGTCGACACCCTCGAGCTTGCGCAGGATCTCGTTTCGCTTGTCGACATAGCCCTCGTAGAGCTTGTAGTGCGCCTCGATCGTCGCGCGCGAGATGCCGTCGAGCTCGTACAGCTCCGGCTTCAGCTCCCGCGCGGTGATCTCCTCGAACTTGAAGGCGAGCGTGGACATCCATCTCCTCTCGACTAGCCGGGCGCGGGGAGCATATCCTCGGCCAGGAAAGCGACAAAGGAGCCACCGAAATGGCGTACGAGGTCCCACCGCTGCCCTACGACTACGACGCGCTGGAGCCGCACATCGACGAGCAGACGATGCACTTCCATCGCGACAAGCACCACCAGGCCTACGTCGACAATGCCAACAAGGCGCTCGAGGGCACCGAGTGGGCCGACCGGCCCGTCGAGCAGGTCCTGGGCAGCCTCGACCTGCTTCCCGAGGACAAGCGGACCGCAGTGCGGAACAACGCCGGCGGACACGCGAACCACACGCTCTTCTGGCAGATCATGACCCCGGACGGAGGCGGAGAACCGTCAGGGTCGCTCGCGGCCGCGATCGACTCGACCTTCGACGGGCTCGATCAGTTGAAGGAGCAAGTCAACGACGCCGGCGTGAAGCGATTCGGCTCGGGCTGGACGTGGCTGATCCACGACGGCACCGGGCTCGCGGTCGTGTCCACGGCGAACCAGGACTCACCGCTCTCGAACGGCGACACGCCCCTGCTCGGGATCGACGTCTGGGAGCACGCCTACTACCTCAAGTACCAGAACAGGCGGCCCGACTACCTGGCGGCATGGTGGAACGTCGTCAACTGGGATGCCGTCCAGGCGCGCTACGAGGAGGCGGCCGGGAGCTGACGATCGGCGGAGGGAACCGGGTGAGGGCTCCCTCCGCGTCTCGTTCGACTCGCTAGTGCTTGACGACGGGTTGGGTTCCGCTCGCCGTCTCGAGGTAACCATCACCGACTTCGCTCGCCGGCATGAAGATCCGGACCGACCAGCGGCCGCGTGGAATCGATGCCCGAACGAAGGCGAGCGACATGATCCGGCCGGACTTCGATCCAAGTGCTAGCCGGCGGATGTTCACCCACTGGTGACCCAACGTGAAGCGCTGCAGATACACGAAGTGGCCGGCGAACGACCGTCCCGCCGTGACGTAGAAGTGGAAGTAGCCGGTTCGCGACACGTACGGCAGCTTGATCAGCGGGGCGACCTGCACGATCACCGAGCTCTCCGAGAGGTTCTTCCACTGCGCCTGGTACGTCGTGTTGATCTGCGGGGTGACGCTGAACGAGAAGGCGCCGCCGGTCGTCGTCTGCAGCGTCGCGACCACCTGCTTCGTCGTCTGGCCGGCCGGCAGCTGGACGAGGGTGACCGTCTCGCCGCTCTTCTTGTTCGAGACGGTTCCGGTCAGGGTGACCGGCGTCCCGAACTTGACGACCGCCGCTGAGGTGACCAGCGTCACCTGCGGTGGAGCTCCGCGGACGACAACCGTTCCCTTCAAGGTCGGATGAAGTCCGTCGTGGTACCGGAACGTGCCGCCGCTGCGGAACGTGTGTGTGTACGTCTTGCCGGGGCCCAGGATCGCCGAGGCGAACGAACCGCCGTTCGCGACCACCTGATGGTCGATCGTATCCGTGTTCCTCCACGTGACCGCGTCGTCCGAGTTGATCGTGACGCTTGCCGGTGAGAAGCCGGATCGTTTGATCTGGACGGTCACCGTCGCGGTTGGTGCCGTCGCCGCCTGCGCTGCGAAGACGAGCGCCACGGCGGCTGCGACTCCGAGAAACAGCCTACGCATGGTCGAAACCCCCTCCGCCTGGATTCGAGTTTGCTCGTTGTCCTTTACCCACTCCGACGGGTACATGTCGTTAAAGGTTCGTTAGCGATTCGTACGGCTTGTACCGAGGACACGTTCTCTGCTCCAATCCATAGCGCGTGGATTCTCGTAAAGAGCCAGAGAAGATGGGACTCTCGCTCGCCTACTCGGCGGCTGTCCCGTCCGGCGCTGCTGCCGAGAGCCACTCCGAGGACTTCGTGGACGCGCCGACGGACGCCGACCTCATCCAGCGCGTAGCCGTTGGCGATGCCAACGCGTTCGAGGTGCTCTACCACCGCTACGTTCGCTCGGTCTTCGGGCTGGCGCTCCGACGACTGGGCGACCGCATGCGCGCCGAGGACGCCGTCCAGGAGACCTTCGCCGCCGTCTGGCGGTCGGCGCGGACGTTCCGCCCGGATCGTGGGCCGGGGGCGCCATGGTTGTACGCGGTCGCCCGAAACGCGATCGTCGATCGCGCGCGCGGCCGGCACGAGCCGCCGGGGGAGGCACCGGAGACCGCCTCGGCCGAGCCTGGTCCGGACGAGCGCGCCGAAGCCGCCTACGTCTCGTGGCGGATCCACCGCGCGCTGTCCGGCCTTCCGCCGAACGAGCGCGACGTGCTCGAGCTCGCCTACTACGGCGGGCTCTCGCAGAGCGAGGTCGCCGACTTCCTGGGCATTCCGCTCGGCACGGTGAAGACGCGCACCCGCGCTGCGCTCCACCGACTGGCAGACGTCCTGGAAGGAGAGCTGCGATGACTCAGCGGCCGCCCGACTTCGACGAGCTCGTCGGCGAGGACGTCTCCCTGTCGGAGCGTGACCGGCTCCGGCGCGTGCACGACCTGCTGGTCGCCGCCGGTCCGCCACCCGAGCTCAGCCCGGAGCTCGAGGCCGTGCAGTGGCCCGAGGAAGCCCTCGCTCCGCTGGGCCTCACCCGGCGCGCGGGCAGCCGCAAGCGCTCGCCGCTCCTGATCGCGGCTGCCGTCCTGACGATCGCCGCGGCTGCTTTCCTCCTCGGTCAGGCGACGAGCGGGAACTCGCCGAACTCGATCGATGCCCAGCGGGTGGTGAAGCTGAAGGGGACGGCGCTCGACAGCGACGCCCTCGCGACGCTCGAGCTCGGCGGCCGCGACCAGCAGGGAAACTGGCCGATGATCCTGCAGGTCACGGGTCTGCGGCCGCTGCCGGAGGGCGGCTACTACGACCTCTATCTCACCCGCCGCGGCAAGCCGATCGCGCTCTGCGGCAGCTTCAACGTCGGCCGCCGCGGCGAGGCCACCGCCCGCTTCACCGCCGCGTACGTACTCGAGCATTTCGACGGCTGGGTCGTGACGCGGCAGATCCCGCCGAACCACAAGCCGACGGACATCGTTCTCAGGCCGGCGGGAAGCGCCTAGGGCGCGACGCGGCCCGTGGCGACGAACGCCGCGTGGGTGACCGGCATCTTCTCGGCGAAGAACAGCTCGACGGCCTCCGCGTAACGCTGGATCTCGCGCTGGGCTGTGTCCGCGGCTCGGAGCGAGACGAAGTTCATGAGTGCGCGAGCGTTCACCGTCCAGAAGAACTCCGTGTACGCGCCGACCGGCATCACCGACCGCGCGAGCTCGCGCGCGACCCCAGCGTCGACCAGGCGCTCGTACGTCGAGAAGGCGTGCTCGTAGACGTCGCGCAGTTCTTCCCGTGTCCGCTCCGCGAGCTCTTCGTCGACCGGCTCGAACGAGTAGGCGCCCGGCTTGCCAACTTGCGACCGCACATCCTCAGGTTCGGGGACGTAGAAGTCGTCGGTTGCCTTCGCGTACCTCATGCTGAACTCATTGAAGGAGCCGACGCGGTGTCGAAACCACTCCCGCGCGACGAAGATCGGCGCCCGGATGTGGAACCGGAACGAGTTGTGCTCGAAGGGTGTTCCGTGCCTATCCCGCATCAGGAAGCGGATCAGGCCCTCGTCGGACTCGTCCATCTCCTCCTTCCGCCGGGCGAAGCTGACGCGAGCCGCGTTCACGACCGAGAGGTCCGTCGCCATCGAGCCGTCGAGGCGGACGAAGCCGTGGTCGAGGACGTGAACCGTGTTCTCGGTTATCACTTCTGGCATGACAGACATCGCGTCGAGTCTAGTCGCCGCTCCGGCGGACATCCCCGCCTCCCAAGCGACGGTCGAGTGGCATGCCTGATGCCCGCATCGGCACCTCCGGTTGGTCGTACCCGTCCTGGAAGCCCGGCTTCTATCCGGCCGGAACCGATGCGAAGGAATTCCTGGCCCACTACGCCTCGCGCCTGCCCACCGTCGAGCTCAACACGACCGGCTACCGGCTCCCGGCCGAGGATCAGTTCCGCCGCTGGGCCGACCAGACGCCGGCCGGCTTCACGTTCGCGCCGAAGCTCGCGGGCAACCGGCCGCGGATGGTGGCCGAGTTCTCGGAGCGCGTGCGCCGGCTAGGCGACCGACTCGGCCCCGTCCGGGTCCAGCTGATCAGCGCGCGCGACGAGGGCATGCTCGAGCTGCTGCTCGGCTCGCTCGATCCCGACCTGCGCCTCGCTTTCGACCTGGGGCACAGGTCCTGGGACGGGATCGAGCCGCGCCTGGCTGCCGCCGGTGCCGTGCGCGTCAACGACCTCGAGTCGGAAGCTCCCTTCCGGTACGTGCGCTTCCGCGACCCGCCGTATTCGGAGGCCGAGCTCGCCAGCTGGGCCGAGCAGCTACGCGGGGTCCGCGAGCCGACCTACGCCTACTTCCGCCACGAGGACGATCCGACCGCGCCCTACTCGGCGATGCGGCTGCTTGAGCTCCTCGGCTAGAGCCGGCTCAGTGGTGCCGACACTCCTTGTCGGGCCCGAGCATCGAGAACAGGAGAGCATCCTGCTGCCGCTCGTACTCGACGTCCGCCGGGTTCGAGGCGTTGAAGTCATGCAGTCCGGCGAGCTCGACCGAGACGTCCGGAGTCACACCGGGCCCGTTGACGCTGAGTCGATACCGCTCGCCGGTCCCGGGGCCGCGCGGCGTGCTCGGGAAGCCCTTCGGGTGTGGGTAGCCCTTCGTCGGATCGAACTGGAAGAAGCCGTAGCACCAGATCCCGGTCGGCTTGTGCGCGACGAAGGAGTTCTCCCGCTTCCAGCCCTTCCCGTAGCGCGAATTGAGCGTGTCGAGATAGATCAGCCGGCCGTAGCTGTCGGTCGGCGTGCCCATCCGCGTCGTCGCAAAGCCGTAGACGGGTTGGCCCGCGTAGGTGAGACGGCCGAAGAGCTCGTGAAAGCGGCCGCTGTACACCCAGCCGTTGTAGGCCTCGAGCAGCGCGATCGGCCCTTTCCAGTGCGACAGGTGCAGCTCCCACGCACGCTGCACGGGCAGCCAGGGCGTCATCCCGAGATCCGGTAGGGGCGTCTGCCAGCTCTGGACGGCCCACAAGGAGCCATCCGCCGCGCCGCAGGCGGTGACGAGGTAGGCGAGCTTCGGGCCGTCGTAGCGGTGGCACACGTTCTTGAACGTCCGCCAATAGTCGCGGTGGTATTTGCCCCAGCCGCCGGCGTAGTCCTTCTTGAAGCGCACCTGCGGCTTACCGGAAGTCGGATGGAGGGCGTCGACGGCGCCCCATGCGAGGACGTGCTGGGTCTTTCCGTGCGCGCGATAGGTGAGCAGGGCCTCTCCCTTCGCGCTCACGGCCAGCCGGACGCCCGTCGCGTTGCGGTCGATCAGCTGCGACGCGTGGGTGGGGGCCGCCAGGGCGAGAAGGCCCGCGAGCGCGCTGGTGAGAGTGACGAGACGGCGCATCACGGCGGTCTTCGTACCCAGATTTCGGGCTTTCGATTGTCCCTCGTTCGAGGGATTAGAACCGAGCGGTTGCGCCGAGATGCCGGTCGAAAGCGCCCGTTTCCACGATCTCTGTGACCTGACTCACCGTGTACCGGAGCTCGTCGTCCGTGTTGAAGTAATGGGGGCCGAGCCGGAGGCCTGCGTCCGGCCGGAAATCGCAGATGATCTCCCGCTCGGCGAGCTCCTTGTGGACGGCCTCGAACTCGGGGACGCGGACGGTCACCGTGCCGCCGCGTCGAACGGGGTCGCGCGGGCTGCCGACCTCGAAGCCGGCGGCGTCGAGCAGCTCGATCAGGAGCTCCGTCTGCCGGATCGAGTTGGCGCGGATCCGCTCGACGCCGATCTCCTCGATCAGGTCGTAGCCCGGAGTCGCCGCGTAGAGAGCGGGCACGTTCGGCGTGCCGGTGAGGAAGCGGACGGCGCCCTCCGCGTACTCGAGCTCCGGCTCGAACCCGAACGGCCGGGCGTGCGCCTGCCAACCCATGAAGGTGGGCTCGAGCACCTCGGCGAGATCCGGACGGATGTAGAGCCACCCGTTTCCGGGACCGCCGCAGAGCCACTTGACACTGCCGCCGACGGCGAAGTCGACGTTCAGCTCAGCGACGTCGACCGGAACGATGCCGGCCGACTGGTAGGCGTCGAGGACGACGTGCGCGCCGACCTCGTGCGCGCGGCGGACGATCGCGGCGACGTCCTGGATCTCCGCCGTCTTGAACAGGACGTGGCTGATCGGAACGAGCAGCGTCCGCTCGTCGATCGCCTCGACGATCGCGCCGTCGTCGGGGACGACGACGACCTCCAGATCGGGCTGCGCCTGGTACAGGTAACGAACGGAAGGGAAGTTGCCCTCCTCGTAGACGACGCGGTTGCGATGCGGGTCGACCGGCCGGAAGCACGAGACGACGATCGCCTCGGCGACCGCCACGTTCTGGTGCATGACGGTCGACCCGGGCGGGGCGCCGACGATCCGGCCGATCTGGTCGCCGACCGTAAGCGGCATCGTCCACCACCCCTCGCCCCAGGCGCGGATGCCCCGCTCCCTCCAGCTGCGCGCGTACTCGGCGAGCCGTTCCTCCACCGCGTCCGGCATCGCGCCGAGCGAGTGGTTGATCAGGTAGGTCGTGTGCCGGAGGATCGGAAACCGGTCGCGGTAGTCCGTCAGCTCCATCGCGCGGAGCCTACTTCTCCCTCATACGCGCGCAGCCCCCTTGGGGGGAAGCACGAGACCCCCTACCGGCACGCTAGCGCGCCGCGATTCGCACGTGGGTGCCGGCTCTGTGCCGGAAGCGTGTCTCCGGCCTCAGCGGCCGTCGAGCGAGCTGAGCGGACGTTCCCCCGGGCCCACGTACTTGGCGCTCGGGCGGATCAGGCGGCCCGTTCGCTTCTGCTCGAGCACGTGCGCCGACCAGCCGGCGGTGCGCGAGCACGCGAACATCGCCGGCGCGAGGGCGGGCGGTATCTCGGCCACGTCGAGGACGACCGCCGACCAGAACTCGACGTTCGTGTACGAGTGATCGGGATGCCGCTCGGCGATCGCTTCGTGCGCCGCCTGCTCGAGCGCCTCGGCGACCTCGACGCGCGGCGAGCCGAGCTCTTTCGCAGTCCGACGGAGGACGCGCGAACGCGGATCCTCGGCCCGATAGACGCGATGGCCGAAGCCCATGATCCGCTCCCCGCGGGCGAGCGCGTTGCGCACCCAGACCTCCGCGTCGCCGATCTCCGCGACGGCGTCCAGCATCGGCAGGACGCGGGCCGGCGCTCCGCCGTGCAGGGGACCGGAGAGTGCGCCGACCGCAGACGACACCACTGCGCCGCAGTCCGCACCAGTCGAGGCCACGATCCGGGCGGTGAACGTCGAAGCGTTCAGGCCGTGTTCCGCGGTGCAGATCCAGTACGTATCGATCGCCTTCGCGGCCCGCTCGTCGACCTCGCCGCGCCAGGCGAGCAGGAACCGTTCGGCTGCGATCTCGCCCTTCATCACCTCGGCTTCCGGCACGGGTGGTCGATCGCCGCGGGCGGATTGCGCCGCCAGGGACAGAGCAGCCGCGGAGAGCCGGGCCAGATCGTCCCGTGCCTGGCGCTCGTCGATGTCGATCAGCTGCTTCAGACCCCACTCGCCGGACAGGATCGAGAGCCCCGCCTGGAGGTCGCTCATGTAGCCGCCGGTCCGGACCGGGAGCTCGCAGTACGAGGCGGGCAGTCCGGGCTCGAGCGACTCGTCGACGAGCAGACCCCAGACCTTCTCGAACGTGACGTGCCCGACGAGCTCCTCGATGTCGACCCCGCGGTAACGAAGCGCGCCGCCCTCACGGTCTGGCTCGGCGATCTCCGTCTCGAAGGCGACGACGCCCTCGAGGCCGGGCCTGATGACCTCGGTGTCCGGGTTGCTCATTCCGCTCCTTCCAGGTCGACCTCCCGACCGATTCCCCGCTCGCGCGCGGCCGAGAGCACGAGTGCCGCGGCGGCCGCGTCCTGCACCGCCACGCCCACGGATTTGTACAGGGTCAGCTCCTCCCGCGACGCCCTCCCCGCCTTCGTGCCACTGACGAGCTCGCCGAGCTCCGCATGGACGCGGCCAGGATCGATCCCGACCAGCTCGGGCGCGCCGGCCGGTGGCGGAGCGAGCGCCGAGTCGCGCGATTCGACCACGAGCTTCGCCTCCGCGACCGTTGCCTCGTCCACCTCGCGGCCCGAGGGATTCAGCCCGACGGAGTTGACATGCGTGCCGGGATCGAGCCATTCCCGCCGAACGACCGGCTCGGTTGCGTGCGTCGTGGCGGCGACGACGTCCGCGCCGCGGAGGGCGTCCTCGTAGGAGTCGACCGCGCGGGCTGCCGGGCCGAGCTCCTCGGCGAGCGCAGCGGCCTTCGCACGGTCGCGGCCGGCGACGCGGATCTCCTCGATCGGACGGACACGCGGAAGCGCGCGTGCGTGCGTCCGGGCCTGGACGCCGGTGCCGATCACCGCGAGCACCCGCGCGTCCTCGCGCGCGAGCAGGCGCGTGGCGAGCGCCGACCCGGCCGCGGTGCGCGTCGCCGTCACGTATGTCCCGTCCATCAGCGCGAGCAGCGTGCCGTTCTCCGGGTCGAAGACGAGGATCGCCGCCTGGTGCGTCTCGCGGTCGCGATTCTGCGGGAACAGCGTGACCAGCTTGCAGGCGAGTCCCGCCGAGGGGAGGTACGCGGGCATGACCCCGAGCAGCGCCTCACGCTCCGGCACGAGTGCTGCGATCCGTGGCGGCATCGACGTCTTCCCCGCGGTCAGCTCCGCGTGCGCGTCGGCGAGCACGTCCACGAGCCGGTCGAGATCGAGCAGCTCGCGCACCTCGGCCTGGTTGAGGACGATCACGAGCGGGCCACTAGCTCAACCGCTTGAGGAGGCCGAGCGCCTGCTGGTTCCACGGCACCCGATGTGTCACGCCGGCCGCACCGACTCGGCCGCGGTTGGCGAGATACCAGTCGTAGGTCTCGATCAGCGCCTGCGTGTTCGACAGCCGCGGCTGCCAGCCGAGCAGGCTCTGGGCCTTCGAGACGTCCACGAACGAGTCGCGGTGCGCTGTCTTGTAGTGCCACTCCGCCAGCGGTGAGAGCTTCAAGCGCTCGAGGGCTCCCAGGGCGACCTCCGCCGGCTTGACCGGAACTGGCCGCAGCCGCGACGAGGAGCCCGCGTGGTCGATCAGGGCCTGGAGGTCGGAGCGTACGGTCCCGAACTCGGTCGCGCCGACGTTGAACGTCTCCCCCGTGGCCTCGGGGACGGCCGCGGCGCGCACGATCGCCTCGACGAGATCCTCGACGCCGAGCAGTTGGTAGCGGTTGTGGCCCTTGCCGAGGATGTAGATCCGGCGGCCCTCGCGGATCCAGTCGAACAGGATCTCGAAGACGCCGAGCCGCTCGGGGCCGATGAACGTCTTCGGCCGGATGATCGTCGTCTCGACCGCGGCGACACGGCACAAAGCCTCGGCGTCGATCTTCGACTCGCCGTACCAGCCCACCCCGACGAGCGGATCGTCCTCCTCGATCGGGTGCTTCTCGGGCACGCCGTAGACGGCCGTCGACGAGATGAACAGGACGCGGCGGACGCCGGCGTCGCGAGCGGCCAGGAGCACGTTCTCGGTGCTGGTGACGTTGACGCTGCGGATCGCCTCGCGTGAGGCCTGGATGGGGAGCGCGGCCGCTGCGTGGACGACGACGTCGGCACCCGAGCACAGCTCGCGGACACGATCCCGGTCCCGGACGTCGCCGCGGAGTTCCTCGACCGCACGCTCGAGCTCGGGCTCGTCGAGCGGGACGACGTCCAGAGTGCGCACGTCGTGCCCGTCGGCGAGGAGCCGGCGGGCGAGGTGGAGCCCGAGGAACCCGGCCCCGCCGGAGATCGCCCAGCGCATCGGCGCCACGTTACTGGCAGGAGTCCGGGCACCGCGGCGAAAAAAGTTCGGTCCCGTGCGGCGTGCGTTGCTCATCGCCTTCCTCCTGGCCCTCTGGCTCGCGCCCGGCGCCGCGGCCCGCGTTGACCCCCAGGTCGCGGGCCTTCAGGTCGGCCTGCGCGCGTACGGCGTCTACACGGGCCCGATCGACGGAATCGCCGGCCGCGCGACCAAGCTCGGACTGATCCGGTTCCAACAACGCGCGGGACTTACGCCAGACGGCAAGGCCGGCCCGGCGACGCGCCGGGCGCTCGGCCCGCTCGGCCGGCCGCTGTTCGGAAGACGGGCGATGCGACACGGGCTGTTCGGCTGGGACGTGGCCGTGCTCCAGTTCCTGCTCGCGCGCCGCGGCGAGCTCGTCCCGGTGGACGGATACTTCGACGCGCGCACCGAGCGCGCGCTGCGCCGCTTCCAGCGCTCGCGTCGGCTCGCGGCCGACGGCGTCGCGGGCTCGCGGACGCTCGCCGCGTTCCGGCGCCCCCCGCCGACCGCGGTCAAGCCCGTCCTGATCAAGGCGATCACCACGACGCCCGCCGACCGGGTCCGGACATTGCTGGACTACTGGGCGGCCAACTACAGCGTCGACCGGAAGCTCGTGCGGGCCCTGGCCTGGATGGAATCCGGCTACCAGACCGACCTCACGTCTTCCGCCGGCGCATGGGGCGTGATGCAGATCCTGCCGGTGACGTGGAGCTACGTCGAGACCGTGCTGATCGGCGGGAAGGTGCCACGGACGGCGTCCGGCAACATCCGTATCGGCGTCGTCTACGTGCGGCAGTTGCTGCGCGAGTTCGGCGGCCACGAGCGCAAGGCACTTGCGGCCTGGTACCAGGGGCCTGCCTCCGTACGAAAGCGAGGCATCCTGCCCGAGTCGAAGATCTTTGTCGACAACGTGCTCGCGTTGAAGTCGAGCTCGCTCTAAGCGCTACCGCGACACGGCGCGCGGCGTTTGCGTCGGCGACCGGGCGGGCGGCTGCGAGTCGACGAGGACCGCGGCGGCGAGCAGGATCGCCATGCCGACCATGCTCTCGCCGACGAGGCTCCGGCGAAGACGCCCACTCCCCGCCGAGACGCGCGGTGCTGCCAGGAACTTGTGGGCGGCGCCCCAGGCGAGCGCGAGCGCGACGAGGCTCAGCTTCACCAGCAGCACGTGGCCGTAGCCGGTCTGCCAGAGATCGCGTAGGTGCGGCAGACGAAGAACGCTGAGGTAGACGCCCGCGAGCAGCAGCGTGCCGATCAGAACCGTGGCGAGGCGCGAAAAGCCGAGGAACGCGCTGCGGCGAAGCTCCGGCGCCAGCGGCCAGACGACGAGCCCGAGCTGGACGAGCCCGCCGATCCAGAGCATCGCCGAGGACAGGTGCACCCAGTCGGCGAGCTGCGATTTCCAGGACGCCCCGGCGTCAACCGCCGAATGGCCGGACAGGGAGAGACCGGAAGCGAAACCGAGGCCGACGACGAGCGCGACCCAGAGCAGTGCGTCGCGATCGATGAGCCATGCCAGGAAGAGCAGCGCCGTCACGAGCGCGTATCCGAGCGTCATCACGATGAATGCGGTACCGAAGCGCGTTCCGATCGCGACCGGGGTGAGATCGCCGTACAGGAGGCGCCCGAACGGCAGTTGCAGCGCGTCCTCCGCACGGAGGATGAAGGCGAGGACGCCGACGTGGATCGCACCCACGGCACCGAGTCCGGTCAGGAGCAGGAGACGCCGCTGGACTCGGGGCGCGAGTGGCCCGCGCAGGACGACGAGCCGGAAGGCGATCCCGCCGAGCAGAAGTGCGAGCGACAGGAAATAGGCCCAGCGCACGACGTGCTCCGTGGCCGTCGGTCCCGATGCGCCGAAGGCGTCGGTCGGGGGCGGCGCCGACGCGCGGACGCCGAACGTGAACACGCCCGACGTGACGTGACCGTCATGCGCGAGCACATGCCAGCGGACGGTGTAGCCACCGCGACCGAGGCGCTTCAACGACGCCTCGACGGCGCGCGGGTCCGGCATCAGGTGGGGCGGCTCGGATACCACCTGCCCGCCGGCCGTGTAGACACGCACCGAGAGCGCCACGGGATCGACCCCCTCGCTGAACACGAGCCGGACGACGCGCGGAGGGCTGTCGACACGCTCTCGGAAGGACGGAACGGTGTGCATCAACGTCGCGTGCGCGGCCGCGGCGGCGGGCAACGCAAGGACCGCCGCCACAGCGGCGACGCCCGTGGCCGCGAGTCGTCTCACCGGCGCGGCACTCCGGCGGTGGGTGCGAGGTGGCCGAAGACCGGCGCGACGTCCCGGTCGGAGTACAGAAGCACCGAGATCGTCACGAACACGAGCGCGAAGGCGCTTCCCAGCGCCAGCGAGCGTGGCCGGAAGGCACGCGCAAACGGCACGATCGTCGTCGCGACGAGCAGCCAGCCGAGCGCGTGATGGAGGAACGCCGAGCGCTGATAGAGCCACGGGTTCTGCTCGTGGATCAGGAACGCCGTCCCGGAGACGGCGAACGCGAGCGCGAGGGAGAGCCGCCAGAGAGGGCTGCGGAGCTTTCCGCGCACGAGCGCGAGCTCGGCTGCACCCGCGAACATCATCACCTCGGCCCAGGCTCCATGGGCCAGCATGTGGATCGTCGAGCTGGTGTAGAACGTCATCACGGGCCACATGAGAACGCCCATCGCGAACAGCATTCCGGGGAACAGGTAGGCGCGCCAGAACCGGCGTCGCCAGACCTCCTCACCAACGACCGCCTCCGCGAACAGCAGCAGCCCCACGATCAGGAACCCCGTCGCGAACAGCCAGTGGACGTGCTCGGCGGGAGGCTGCATCAGCGATCCCCGAGATCCTCGAGTAGGCCCGGCAGCACGACGAAGTGGAAGAGCAGGCCGACGGCGACGACGAGCAGCGGCGGCTCGACGGCCAGCCACCAGAAGCTCTCGCCGCCCGGATGCAGAAGCGTGACGCGGTAGGGCTGGAGCAAGGCCCAGACGAGTCCACCGGCGACGGTGAGCGGCCCGAGCGTCTGCACGACACGGGCGCGGATCGATCGGCGTACGGGTACTTCCAGTTCGCTGACGAATTCGGCGTTCACGGCCTCCTCCCGGGGTCAGGTGACGGACGGACGGGCCCGCGGAGCTCGGGTCGTCCGCGGGCTAGGCCGGAAGCGGCGGCGGGCGGCTTTCGAACGCCAGCCCGAAGAGACGGCGCGGGGGAACCGGGACCCGTGTCGATGGACGCGCAAGGAGCCGGGTGCCGTGACCGAGTCGCAGCGCATGAGCTGCCGTCTCCCACGCGTAGCTCTCCCAGTCGGCCAACCAGCGCGAGACGACGCCGTAGACGAGGGCGACGACGACCGCAAGGACGGCGAACACCGGCAGCGCGGACGTGTGCAGCCATGGTGCGAGCAACGGCCAACGGCCCGCGGAGATTCCCTCGACGTCCGTCTGGACGAGGTAGATCGGCGAGGTGGCGAGGAAAGCCCCGAGCCAGAGTCGCGGCGACACCTCGAGCCTGATGCGCGGCGCCGCCGGTTCCGCCGACCCATGTGCCGCGAGGAGCCGCCGCGCGGTACGGGCGACCGCATGCGCTCGGACGAATCTCCAGGCGACCCGCGCGAGCATGAGCGCGATGCCGATCTTCACGCAGATCAGCAGCACGGGGTAGTAGTCGGCACGGACAGATCCGGCCGCGCCCACATGGCGGCCGACGTCGAGCCGGTAAGAGAGGCTGCGGCCGGTCAGCTCGGCGACGAGCGCAAGCAGGCCGAGCGCGAGCCGCGAGAGAAGTCGCTGATGCCGCCGCGCAGCATCCATTCGATGAGAGTGTGCGCCTAGCAGCGCAGTCTGGTCAAACTGGAGCTCGCGACGCCCGCAAGCCAGTGGGCCAGCAGCTAGAGCAGGCGCAGCCGGTCTAGGGGCTGTGCCCCGCGCCTTTCCCGCGATGAGCGGCATACCTAAATACCGAGCGAAAGCGCGAGCTTTCGCTCGGCTACCCGACGAGCGTGAGCATCCACTCGTCGTTGCAGCGGTCGTCGAAGCCGACGAGGAAGATGCGCTGGTAGTGCCCAAGGCACAGGTCGCCGTCCACGTACGGGATCTGCTCGGTTCGCGGGCCCATCAGGAACGAGACGAGCCGCGGACGCTCGGAGGCCTCGGTGGGGACGAGTCGTTCCAGCAAGCACTCGAGGTCCGAGAAGAATCCGGTCTCACGCTCCTGGACGCGGACGAGCGAAGGATCGCCGTTCGGGGACACGTACGCGATTCCGCTCCCACCCGCGTCCGCGACCTCGCGCTTCACGTCATTCGTGATGTCGAGGACGGTCAGGTTCGGGAGTGCCGCGGCGATCGAGACCGGAATCTCGATCGAGGTCACGACACGACTTCCCGCGGCAGCCGGAAGTGGACGTCCTCGCGGGCGACCGTGATCTCCTCGAGCTCGTCGTAGCCCAGCGCGGCCAGGCGCGCGAGCGTGCCTTCGACGAGCTCCTCCGGGGTCGAGGCGCCGGCCGTCAGGCCAACGGTCTCGTGGGCGGTGACCAGGTCGCGGTCGAGCTCGCTCTCCCCGTCGATCAATTCCGCCGCGGCGCCTGCATTGCGTGCCACCTCGACGAGACGCTGCGCGTTCGAGCTCGTTTGCGACCCGATCACGAGGATGAGGGTCGCCTCCTCGGCGAGCCGCTTGACGGCGTCCTGGCGGTTCTGGGTCGCGTAACAGATGTCATCGGCTGCCGGCCGCCGGAGCGTACCGAACCTCTGCTCGAGCGCATCCACCGTCGTGCGCACGTCGTCGAGCGACAGCGTCGTCTGGCTGATCACGGCAACCGGCCTGCCGTCGGATTCGAGCTGCGCCGCCGCCTCCGGAGACTCGACGACGATTGTCGCGTCGGGACGCTCGCCGCGCGTCCCGATCACCTCGACGTGGTCTGCGTGACCGACGAGCGCCACGAGGTGGCCCGTGTCCGCGTAGCGCCGCGCCTCGGCGTGCACCTTCGAGACGAGCGGGCAGACCGCATCGACGACGCGCAGCCCGCGCTGCTCGCAGTTCTCCCGCACTGCCGGCGCGACCCCGTGCGCGGACAGGACGCAGATCTCGCCCTGCGGCACCTCGTCCTCCGAGTCGACGAAGACCGCGCCCATGCGCTCGAGACGGCGGACGACGTGGTCGTTGTGGACGATCTGGTGGCGAACGTAGATCGGCGGCCCGTGCTCGGCCAGGAGCCGCTCGACGATCTCGATCGCCCGGTCGACGCCCGCGCAGAAGGACCGCGGAGCTGCGAGGAGGACGCGTTTGCTCACGGGCGAGCCTCCCGCGCGCGGGCAAGGGAAGGGGCCGTGGGGGAAACCGTGAGGTTTCCCCGTTCGTTCTCCTCAGCCCACGCGGCGATCTCAGCGGCGCGTGGGCTGAGGCGTGACCAGAAGAAGGGGTCCCGTAGGGGAAACATGGTTTCCCCTACGGGAGCGAGCCGGAGGCGAGCGACACCCGCGCAAAACGACCGCGGCGCTGCAAGCAGGACCCGTCTGCTCACGCGACGGCCTCCAGGCTCTTCAGCGCTCGCCGCGCGCCCAGCGCCGCTCGCGCCGTCACCAGCGGCTCGCGCAGGAACCCGCGGAGGAAGCCGGCGTAGTCGACCTCGCCGTTCGGCTTCGCCCCTTTCGCCACGCCGCCGAGGCGCCGCGTCGGCGTGTCGCTGATCGCGCGGATGCAGCCGGCGAGGCGCCCACTGCGCGCGAGCGGGCCGGACTCCATGTCGACGGCGTCGGCTCCCGTCTCCACGTGCAGGCGCGCCCGTTCCGCAGGATCGTCGACGATCCGACTCGCGCCGAGGATCGTGCCGGTCCGAGCGGGAGCGACGCCGAGCGGCCCACCCTCCCAGAGCACGGCGCCGGACTCGTCGACGACGCGCGTCGCGTCGATCACCGTCCCGATCGGCAGGTCACCGCGCAAGGCGCCGGCGATCCCGAACGAGACGAGGCGCCCTTCCGGCACGCCGTTCGCCGCCCCGAGCCCGACGAGCGCCGTCGTGCCGAGCCGCCGGGCGATCCGCTCCTCCACCGTCATGGCGCAAGCAAAGGTCAGCCCGACAGCGTCCACGCCATGCTCCTGGCGCTCTCCTTCAGGGACGACGCGGCCTCGTACGCCGCCGAGGGCTCGAAGCCGCTGTGGATTCCGCAATGCTCGCAGCGCGGATCGTTGCCCGGCCCGTACTCCTCCCACTCGATCCCCTCGAGCAGGGCGTCGTAGGTCGGGAAGATCCCGTCGGTGAGGAGGTAGCAAGGCCCTTTCCAACCATACGGGTTCCGCGTGATCGACCCCCACGGCGCGCACGGCAGCTTGCGCTCGCCGGTCAGGAACTCCTGGTAGATCGGGGTCGCCAGCCACCGGTAGCCGCGCTGCCGGGCAACCTTGCGGATGATCCGGAACTTCTCCTCGTGCTCGGCCCGTGTCATCGTGAGGTTCGGATCGATCTGCGAGTACTGGTAGCCGGGCGCGATCAGCATCCCGTCGATCCCGACCTCGTTCGTCAGGTAGCCCATCATCTCGAGCACGTCGTCGACGGACGTTTCCTTGAACACCGTCGTGTTCGTGGTGACGCGGAACCCGGCCTCGCGCGCCTTCGTGATCGCATCGATGGCGACGTCCCACAGTCCCGGGTAGTCGCAGATGTAATCGTGGATCTCGCGCATGCCGTCGAGGTGGACGACGAACGTCATCCGATGGCTCGGCTTGAACACGTCGAGGTACTGCTCGAGCCGCAGCGCATTCGTGCAGAGGTCGATGTTCTTGCCGAGCTCGAGCATCCCCGCGACGACGTCCTCGATCCCCTTGTAGACGAGCGGCTCCCCACCGCAGATCGAGACGACGGGGGCCGGGCACTGCACGCCGGCGTCGATGCACTCCTCCACCGTCAGCCGCGCCTTGTTCGACTCGTACTCGCGGATCTTTCCGCAGCCGATGCAGGCGATGTTGCAGGCCAGCGTCGGCTCGAGCATCAAGACGAGCGGGTACCGCTCGCCCTTGCGTTGCTGGGACGCGACGTAGCGTCCGATCTGAACGGTTGAGCGAAGCGGGAACTTCATGCGGTGAGCCTTTCTCTCAGCCGACCCAGAGCCAGCAGCGGGAAGGTGAGGCGGTAGAGGTGGTAGCGGATCATGAAGTCGAGCGGAAACCCAGTACCAGTGAAATGCTGCTCGTCCCAGTCACCATCGGGGCGCTGGATCCGGCAAAGATACTCGGCGGCGCGGCGGGCGGACAAGCGCGCTGAGTCTCCCGCGGCAACGTAACTCATCAGGGCCCACGCCGTCTGCGACGGCGTGGTCGCACCGCGGCCGCGCCAGGAGGGATCGGCGTACGAAAGAATGTCCTCGCCGAAACCGCCGTTCGGCTGCTGGACGAAGTCGAGCCATGCGACCGCCCGTCGCATCGCCCGGTGTCCCGACGGGACGCCGCAGGCCTCGAGCGCCGGGAGCGCGGCGCCCGTGCCGTAGATGTGGTTCACGCCCCAGCGGCCGAACCAGGAGCCGTCGCGCTCCTGCTCGCGGAGGAGCCAATCGACCCCGCGGCCGACGGCGTCGTCGTAGGCCCGATCGGCGGCAAGCACCTCGAGCGCGTGTGCGGTCACGTCCGCCGTCGGCTCGTCGGTCACCTTGCCGAAGTCGCAAATCGGGAGCTGATAGAGCCAGTGCGCCTCGTTGTCGACGTCGAACGCGCCCCAGCCTCCGCTCTTCGACTGCATTCCGACCGTCCAGTCGAGCCCGCGCCGGACCGCGTCCTCGCCGAGCCCGAGCCCCCGGAGCGCGAGCGCGACGACGGCCGTGTCGTCGACGTCGGGATAGACGTCGTTCTCGAACTCGAATGCCCAGCCGCCGGCCGGTAGGTCGGGCAGGCGGATCGCCCAGTCGCCGCGTACGGTCACCTCCTCGCCGAGCAGCCACCTGCCGGCCCGCTGGAGCGCATCGTCCTCCGGCGCGACTCCCGCCTCCAACAGAGCCAAGACGGCGAGGGCCGTGTCCCAGATGGGCGACTGGCACGCCTCGGGCCGAAGCCGGTCGCCTTCGTCGATCGTGAAGCTCTCCCACCCCTCGACCGCTCGGCGGAAGGTCTCGTCCTCGAAGCCGTGCCCGAGCGCGGCGAGCATGATGATCGCCCAGACCCACGGCGGCTGGATCCCGCCCCACGACCCGTCGGCCTCCTGCCTCTCCCGCACCCAGCGCTCCGCGACGGCAAGCGCGCTGCGACGCAAAGCCGACGGTCGGGCGGGCGAGCGCGTCTCCCCGGGCCGGGCGCCGAGGTCGCGCAGGTCGAGGCCGGTCCGCCGGACGGGGCGCAGCGCCTGCACGACCGAGAGCGGCACCATCGTCCCGCGTGCCCAGCAGGAGAAGTCGTAGACGGAGAACGGCGCCTCCGGCGGGAGCAGGATCATCTCCACGGGAACGGGCGGGATGCGCTGCCAGGGCCACTGGTCGAGCAGCGCGAGGAAGCACTTGGTGAAGATCCGGGCGCGCGGGATGCCGCCCTTGCTGCGGATGAACTCACGCGCCGCCGGGCCGGGATCGACGCCGCAGAGCTGCAGCGCAGCGTACGACTCGATCGTCGTGTCGAGGTCGCCCGGCCCTTCGAACCAGATCGCCCACGTTCCGTCGGTCCGCTGCCTGGCGAGCAACTCGTTCGCGATCTTCCGGTCGAGGTCCGGCGTGCGCAGGCCGGCGAAGTAGTGCCAGAAGAGGTGCTGGGCGATCATCGTCGCGTTCGACTCGAGCTCGCCCTTCCACCAGCCGTCCGGATGCTGGAGCTCGAGCAGGCGCTCAGTGCCGCGCTCGAGTGCGCGGTCGAGGGTCGTCAGCTCGGGAGCGATAGTCATGCCGCCAGCTCCCTCGCCTGCGGCTCGGTCGCGTGGGGGAAACCTTGTTTCCCCCACGAGCCCCCTTCTTCTCCTATGCACGCTTCGAGAGTCGCGGCGCGCAGGTCGCCGCGCCCCTCGAAGAGCACGTTAGGGGAAACCTCCCGGTTTCCCCCTTCCCTTTCCACCTGTCTGCTCACGCAGCCAGCTTAGTTGCCACATCGGACAACAGCTTCGCCGCCGCCCGCCCCGACCGGACCGCGGACTCCATCGTCGCCGGCCAGCCGGTGTCGGTCCACGCGCCCGCGCGCGTGACGTTGATCCGCGACGTGCGTGGACCCGGACGAAGCGCGGCCGTCCCGGGGACGCACGCGAAGGTCGCGGCAGGCTCGCGCGACACCCGCGACCACAGCAGCCGCGCGTCGCCGAGCCGGCCGATGAGCGAGTCGTGCATGAGGTCGACGAGCTCCCGGCCGCGAACGTCCATCAGCTCCGGCTCACCGCTCGAGACCACGGTCAGGTACTGGCCGCGCTCGGGCGGGTGACCGGTCAGACGCCCACGGTCGAAGACCCAGTGAGCCGGGCTGTTCAGCAGCGCTGCGAGCGGGAAGCGGAGGAGCGGACGGTCGAACCACAGGTGGACGCTCACGATCGGCGACTTGCCGAGCTCCGGATCCGGCTCGTCGAGCACGCGTGCACTCTCGGCCGGCGGCAGCGCGACGACGAACGCGTCGCCCTGAACGCGGTCGCCGTCCGCCAGGACGGCGGCGCCCGGGATCAGCTGGACGACGCGGGCATTCGTCTTCACCCGCGCCCCGAGCGACTGGAGCGTTCGACCGGCCGCATCGCCGTGCATCTCCCCGAGCGGCTCCGTCGGTAGGAGCAGGTCGCTGGCGCGCCTGCCGTGCAGGAGCGCCGTCTGGACCGTCATCACGCCGAGCGCGGCGCTCGCCTCGCTGCAGCGCAAGTTCAGAGCCGGCCGGACGAAGACGTCCCAGAAGCTCCAGACGGCCTGCTGGGACGCACCGAGGCGATGTAAGAGGACGGCGAAGCTCTGGGAATCGCAGGAGCGCGCGTCGACGCGCCGGAGGCGTAGGAGCGTGCGCACGACGCCGAGTCGATCCGACAGCGAGAGGTGCGAGTACCGCAACAGCGCGATCGCCGTCGGGCGGATGAACGCCACGCGTCCGGAATCGTCGATCACGGGCAGCGAGAGCCGCGACCGGTGCAACGACCCGGCCTGGCCGATCCCCTCGAGGAAGCGGACGTACTCGTCGAAGCAGCCGAGCGCGACGTGCTGCCCGTTGTCCGGTGGAGGTGTCGGGTCCTCGTCGCGCTCCGGAAGCGTCTGCACCGCCCCACCCAGCGTCGGCCGCGCCTCGAGTACCGTCACGTCGTTCCCGGCATGCACGAGATCGAGCGCGGCGGCCAGTCCCGCAAGGCCGCCACCGATCACCACGACCTTCACCAGAGACCCTGCCCGACGATCCGCAGCTTCGTCAGCGTCGAGAGATGCGGCGGCCCGTCGAAGACGTCGAACCCGCGCGCCTCGATCCGCTCGAGCGTGGCGCGGTAGAGCCCGGCGAAGGTCGAGGCGCAGAGGGCGCTGCGCGAATCGAGTGAGCGGAGCAGCCCGAGCCCGTCCTGGAGGTACGCGCGCGCACGTTCCGCCTGGAAGGTCATCAGCGCCCGCCACGCGTCCGTGGCACGCCCGGCCGCGATGTCTTCCTCGGTCACGCCGAACGACGCGAGCTCGTCCTGGGGCAGGTATACGCGCCCGAGCTCCCAGTCCTCCCGGACGTCGCGCAGGATGTTGATCAGCTGCAACGCGACTCCCAGCGTCTCCGCCCGCTCGACGTCCTCCGAGCCGTAGACCGCTACGCACGCGACGCCGACGGCGCCGGCGACCTTGCGGCAGTAGCCGAGCAGCTCCTCGACCGTCGCGTAGCGCGTCTGCTCGAGGTCCTGGATGCCACCCGCGACGAGGGCACGCAGCGCACCGTCGGGGATCGGGAACCGTCGACGCGCGTCCGCGAGCGCGACCAGCATCGCGTCGTCGGTCGCAGGACGGTCGAGCGCGGCCGCGAGCCACTCGAGACGAACCCGCTTTTCCTCGGCCGGGAGGGCGCCGTCCGCGACATCGTCGACGCGGCGCGCGAACGCATAGATCGCGGCGATCGCGCGGCGCTTGTCCCGCGGCAGGACCATGATCCCGTAGGCGAAGTTGCGCGCCCGTTTGCGGGTAATGCGTTCGACCTCCGCGTAGGCCTGATCCGCCGTCACCGCGCGAACGCTGCCAGAGCCAGCCGCGTCCGGGACGGACGAGGGCGCTGGGTGAAGACGTCCCAGTCCGCCGCCTCGAGCGCGGCCAGGGCAGCGAGACCGCCGCGCGCGAAGAGGCCGACGGCCCGCCCGACGCGGCCGCCGATCCGGGCGTGCAGGATCCGGCCTGCGCCGAGGAGCCCACGCGCGCGCTCCGCCTCGAAGCGCAGCAGCTCCTTCAGCTCTGGAGATGGTCGGTCGAGCACGGTGGCGCCGAACCGTCGCCGGTCCTCCGCGGGGAGGTAGACGCGGCCGAGCACGAGATCGCGCGGGACGTCCTGCAGGAAGTTGACGAGCTGCAGCCCGGTGCAGACGTCGTCGCTGGCCGCCACGAGCTCCGCGTCGCCGGCGAGCCGGAGCAGGCCGAGCACGAGCCGCCCGACCGGATCGGCCGAGTGGCGGCAGTACTCCTTCAGGTCGGCCCACGTCTCGTAGGCCGAGATGCGCTGATCCATCCGGTTCGCCTCGATCAGGCGCAGGAACGGCTCCCGAGGGAGCGCAAACTCCCGGATCGTCGGCTGGAGGACGCGCATCACCGGCCACGCCGGCTGACCGCCGTAGCAGGCGTCCACCTCGCGCTCCAGCTCGTCGAGCGCAGCGAGCCGGTCGCCCTCTACCTCGTCCCCGAGGATGTCGACCAGCCGCGCGAAGCCGTAGACCGCGCGCAGATGCGGCCGCAGGCGACGCGGAAAGAGCAGCGACGCGACCGGGAAGTTCTCCGTCCGCGCGCGCCGGGCGACCGTGGCGACGTCCATATCGAAAGATCACCGCTTGTGCCCCTTCTCGTCAACTTGGAGCTTCTAGCGGAATGACCACGCGCGGCCCGGCAGCCCGTGCTTCGTTTCGTTAGGAGCTCATAGTTGCGCTGCCTCGTCCCGCAGTGCTTCAATCGGAAGCGCGCCGGTCCCGGACCCTGCTGCGGCGCTGGCCCAGTTCGACCGGAGGAGGATGCTTGTCCGACGACCGGCATGACAATGGCAGCACGCCCGGGCTTCGCAAAGCCCCGGTGCTCTCGGTGGAGTCGTCCGACGCGGTCTGCGTCATCCGTCTCGCCGGGGAGCTCGACCTCTACAACGCGCCGGCCATGCGCGACGCGCTGATCCGGGCCTGCGTAGACGGCCCGCAAAAGGTCGTCGTCGACCTCTCGGAGGTCGAGTTCATCGACTCCACGGCGCTCGGCGTGCTGATCGAGGCCCGGACGAAGATGGCGAATCGGAAGGGTTTCCTCCTCGCCGGACCCGGCCTCGAGACGCGTCGCGCGCTCGAGATCTCAGGCCTCGACCGCCATTTCGCGGTCCACGCGACGGTTGCCGAAGCGCTCGCGTCGAGCGTCTAGCCCGACCGCCTAACCGGGGCTGGGCGCGGTCGCCGGGGCCTCCTCGAGCTCCTCGCGCCGGATGAACACGAGCGCCGCGACGAACGCGGCAGCGGCGAACCCGACCATAGCCCAGAACGCGAGCGCGTAGCCCTCGGTCAGCGTCTGCAACGTCGCGCGGCCGGTGCCGATGTGGCTCGTGAAGACGGTCGAGGCGAGGGCGACCCCGATCCCGCCGCCGATCTGCTGGGTCGTGTTGATCAAGCCCGAGGCGAGTCCCGCCTCGCGCTCGGCCACGCCGGCCAGGGCGGCAATCGTCACCGGAACGAAGGCGAACGCGATCCCGACGCCGACGAAGAGATAGCCCGGGAGGAGGTCGGACGTGTAGCTCCCGTCGGCCGAGATCTGCGTGTACCAGACCATTCCCGCCGCCATCAGCGCGAGACCTACGGCCAAGATCGGCTTGACACCCACGCGCGTGACGAGCGCCTGGGCGACGCCGGCCGACAGCACGGCAGTCCCGGCCGTGGCCAGGAAGGTGATGCCTGCCTTGAGCGCCGAGAAGCCGAGGACGTTCTGCACGTACAGCGTCAGCACGAAGAAGTTGGCGGTGATGACGGCTCCGAGCAGCGCCGCGACGATGTTCGCGCCCGTCACCGTGCGCACGCGGAAGATCCCGAACGGCATCAAGGGCGCCTGCACGGTTCGCTCGATCGCGAGGAAGGTGCCGATCAAGGCGACGGCCGCGATCAGCAGCAGGATCGTCCGTGGTGTCACCCAGCCGACGAACGGCGCGCGCGAGATCGCGTAGACCAGCAGGACGAGACCGCTGGTGATCGTGATCGCCCCGAATGGGTCGTAATGCCGCTCGGCCGCGTCCACGCGGCTCTCCCGGACGATCCGCGGGGCGAGCGCCGCCAGGAGCGCCCCGACCGGGACGTTGACGAAAAAGATCCACTCCCAACCGGCGTACTTCGTCAGGATTCCGCCGAGAAGAACGCCCACCGCCGCCCCGCTCCCTCCGAGCGCCCCCCAGATCCCGAGCGCCTTGTTCCGCTCGGCCCCCTCGGTGAAGGTGGCCGAGACGATCGAGAGAGCGGCAGGCGAGATGATCGCCGCGCCGAGCCCCTGCACCCCGCGTGCCCCGATCAGCAGCCCCTCGGAGTTCGCGAGCCCGCACAAGAGCGACGCTCCGGAGAACAGCGTCACGCCGACCATGAAGACCCGGCGCCGCCCGAGCAGGTCGGCCGCGCGGCCACCGAGCAGGAGGAACCCGCCGAACGTGAGCGCGTAGGCCGTGATCACCCACTGGAGGTTCCCGCGCGTGAAGTCGAGCTGCTCGCCGATCGTCGGCAGCGCGACGTTCACGATCGAGACGTCGAGAATGGTCATGAAGAAGGCGGTGCCAACGACGCCTAGGGCGAGCCAGCGGCGCGGGTCGAGCTCGGTCGTGGCCACGAGGGTCTCCTTGTCGGGTCCGGGATAGACAGACGGCGGGCCCGAAGGCCCGCCGTCCGCAGTTCCTAAGTGCCGGGAGACTCTAGATCTTCCCCAGCTTCCGCCACTTCTTGTAGATCGCCTGGATGTCGTGGTTGGCCGCGTTGACCGCATCCTGCGCGGACATCTGGCCCTTCGAGACCTGCGCGAACATCTTCGGGATCAGGAACTTGTTGAACATCTCGTCGAACGCCGCGTTGGCGTTGCCCGGATAGCCGGGGTTGACGGTGTACTTCTGCGCGATCGTCGTCAGGATCCCGTACTTGCCGAGCGGCTTGTGCTTGTCCGCCGCGGTCGCCCTGCGGATCTTCGAGAACGGCATCGCGCCCGGAAACGACGGGAAGTTGTAGAACTTCGACGCCGTGAACGCCTGGCTGTAGTTGATCTCGAGGTCGGCGAGGAACTTCTTCGCCGCCGCCTTGTTCTTGGCGAACTTCCAGATCTGGTAGCAGCCCATCACGTGCTCGAAGCCCTTCCGCTGTACCGGGCCCTTCGGGATCGGCCAGATCCAGAGGTCGTCGGCGAACGGCAGCTTCCGGTCCTCGGGCGTCCGCGTCGCCGAGATCGCGTTCAGGATCAGCGAGCCCTTGCCGGAGTAGATGAAGTTGTTGTTCCCGGAGGGGTCCCACCCGAAGATCTCGTCCGTCTCGCCGCGCTTGTAGATGTCGGCCATGAACTTCACGGCTTCGACGGCGCGCTTCGACTTGAGGACGACCTGGTTCTTCTCGTTCTGGACGTACGCGCCGAAGCACATCAGGAAGCTCATCAGCGCCATGTTCGAGTCGAGCTCGGCAGACTGGCCGATCCCGAGCGGATGTCCCGCCGCCTTCAGCTTCGGCGCCGCCCGACGTACGTGCTCCCAAGTCGCGGGCGACTCGCCGACGCCGTTCCAGATGTCACGCCGCCAGACGACGGGATCCGGCACGTAGTTGTCCGAGAAGGCGAACCACTTCTTCGTCTTCGGGTTGTAGGTCGCCTTCTTCCCGACGAGGCCGATCTTGCCGACCTTGCGGGTGACCTCCTGGACGATCTCCTTGTGGTCGATGACCTGATCCTCGAACTGCGCGGGCGGCGAGAGCTGGAAGAAGAGGTCGTGACCCTGGCCGGCAGCGACCTCGGCCGCAGCTCGGGTCGGCAGCAGCGTGTTGAGGATGTGGTCGACCTTCACCTGAACGTCGTTCTTCTGCCCCCACTGCTTGATCCACGTGTTGTCGAACCACTGGTCGTAGGCCGGGACGAAGTGCGCCCACTGGATGATCGTGAGGTCGCCGCTGAGGTCGCGGCCCTTGAAGCGGAGCGGGCCGTAGAACGCCTGCCCGAGCCCGCTGCCTGCGACGCCGACTGCGGCGGCGCCTGCGCCGGCCCTGCGAATCAGCTCTCGGCGGTCATACCTCCCCTCTCGTCGACCTGGATCGTCTGAACTTGCCATCGACCCTCCTTTCTGGGCCTTAGCGGAAGGCTCCGCCGGTGAACCCCGCGATGAACCGGTCGAGGAACGTGTTGTAGAGCAGTGCCAGCGGGATGCTGGGAATGAGCGCGGCGACCATGATCGCCCCCCACTCCGGTAGATCCCCGCGAATGAGGTCGGTGTAAACGCCCGTCGAGAGCGTCCGGTGCGCCGTGCTCGAGATGAACGTGAACGCGTAGACGAACTCGTTCAGCACGAGGGAGAACGAGAAGATGATCACGGTCAGGATCCCGGGGAGCGAGATCGGGAAGATAACGCGCACGAGCGTCTTCAGCCGGGAGGCGCCGTCGACTCGCGCGGCGTCCTCCAGCTCCTGCGGGATCGTCTTGAAGAAGCCCATCATCAGCCACGTCGAGAACGGCACCGTGAAGGACGGGTAGACGAGGATCAGCGCCAGCAGCCGGTCCTGCAGGTGGAGCCGGCTGATCACCCAGAACAGCGGCAGGAAGAGCAGCGTCGGCGGCACGAGGTACGTGAGGAAGATGCCGACACCGAGGCTCTGGCCGACCCGGCCGGAGAGCCGAGCGAGGGCGTAGCCGGCCGGCAGCGCGAGCAGCAGCGTGATCCCGACGACGGCGACGCCGATCAATGCCGTGTTCTCGAGCCAATCCGTGTACGGCGTGTTGTCGAAGAGGAAGCGGGCATTGTCCAGCGTCGGGCCCTGCTTGAACCAGTACGGCGTCGCCGAGGCATCGTAGAACTCGGTTCCGTTCTTGAAAGCCGTGATCACCATCACGTAGAAGGGGAAGGCCAGCACGATCGCGAACGGGCCGACGATCAGGTACGACAGGCTCTTCTCCCGGAAGGCGTTGCTCATGTCACCTCCCGCTTGCGGGCGAAGATCAGCATTCCGATCGCGACGACCGCGAGCACCGGTAAGAGCGCGAGCGAGATCGCCGCGCCCGGGCCGAGCGAGCCGGACTCGATTCCGGTCTTGTACGACCAGGTCGTGACCATCTCGGTGCTGAAGGAGGGCGGCGGCCCGCCCTGCGTGAGGATGTAGACGACGGCCATGTCCGTCGCCGTGAAGACGATCCCGAACAGCAGCGCCACGGTCGCGATCGGGAGCTGCAAAGGCAGCGTCACGAAGGCGAACTTCTTGAGGCCGGTGGCACCGTCGATCGCCGCGGCGTCGTCGACCTCCTTCGGGATCGACGCGAGCCCGGCGAGGAAGATCACGACCGCGAACGGGATCAGCCGCCACGCGTGCACGGCGATCACGGAGCCCATCGCCAGCCGCGGCTGGGCAAGCCACTGCGGCGGGTCGATCTTGCTGACGAAGCCGAGGTTCTCGAGCGTCCAGTTGATGATCGAGTAGCTCGTGTCGAACATCCACTTCCAGCCCATCAGGCTGAGCGGCAGCGGCGCCGCCCACGGGAGCAGGATCAGGAAGCGGAGGATCCACTTGCCGGGGAAGCTCCGCAGCAGCGCGTGCGCGAGCAGGCCGGCGACGAGTAGGACGACGACCTGGGAGAGCACCGTGAAGAGGAAGGTGTGCCAGGCCGCGTCCTGGAACGTCTGGTTGCTCCACTCGTGGCGGAAGTTCTCGGTGCCGACCCACTTCCCGCTGAGTGAGCCCGCGGTCGCGTTCGTGAAGCTCAGGTAGACGGAGAGCAGGAGCGGACCGCCCACAAGCGCAGCGATGAAGATGACCGCCGGCGCAACGAGCACGGACGCAAGCACGCCCTGACGCTCGAGAGCGTTCCCCCAGCGGCTCGCCCGCGGCCGTGCGACGGCGGCAGCCTCCACCCTGGCGCGATCCTATCTTTCGTAAGCTAGGCACGCATGGCCGAGATCACGCTCGACCGGCTGACGAAGGTCTACGGCGACGGGACGCGGGCGGTCTCCGATCTCGATCTCGAGATCGCCGACGGGGAGTTCGTCGTCCTCGTCGGGCCGTCCGGGTGCGGGAAGACGAGCGCGCTGCGGATGGTCGCCGGCCTGGAGCCGATCACGGAGGGCCGTGTGCTGATCGGCGGCGAGGTCGTGAACAAGCTCCCGCCGAAGGACCGCGACATCGCAATGATCTTCCAGAACTACGCGCTCTATCCGCACATGAGCGCGTTCGACAACATGGCCTTCGGGCTCAAGCTGCGGAAGGTGAAGAAGGAGCGCCGCGGCGAGCGGGTGAAGAGGGCAGCGAAGACGCTCGGGCTCGCGGAGGTGCTGCCGAAGAAGCCGCGCACGCTTTCCGGGGGACAGCGCCAGCGGGTGGCGATGGGACGCGCGATCGTGCGCGAGCCGCAGGCGTTCCTGATGGACGAGCCGCTCTCGAACCTGGACGCGAAGCTCCGCGTCGAGATGCGCGCCGAGATCGCGCGGCTCCAGCGCGACCTCGGCGTGACGACGATCTACGTCACGCACGACCAGGTGGAGGCGATGACGCTCGGCCACCGCGTCGCGATCATGCGCGACGGCTTCCTCCAGCAGTTCGACAGGCCGCAGAAGCTCTACGACGAGCCGCGGAACCTGTTCGTCGCCGAGTTCATCGGCTCACCAGCGATGAACCTCGTCGGCGCGGAGCTCACCCGCGCGGACGGCGGCTACCTCGCGCGCTTCGGCGACCGGCAGCTACGCGTGCCGGACTCGCTGCTGCAGGCGCACCCCGGACTCGCGCGGTTCGAGGGCAAGCGAGTGGTCCTCGGCGTCCGGCCCGAGGACATCGAGGACGCGAGCCTCGCCGCGGACGGCGAGCGCGTCTCGGCGGTGGTCGACATCCGCGAGGACATGGGCGCGGAGGTCTTCGTCCATTTCCGCGTCGGCAGCGAGCGCGTGCTCGGGGAAGACGTAACGGCCGCCGTCGGCCGGGACGCGGCCGAGGTCGCCGAGACGACCGGCAACGTCTGGGTTGCGCGACTCGACCGGGACACGCGAGCGGCCGAGGGGAACCAGATCGAGCTCGCCGTCGACGCAGCGCGGCTCCACTTCTTCGACCCCGAGACGGGCGAGGGGATCTACCGGAACGAGTAGAGCGCTGCGACGAGGCGGTCGTCGTCGGCTCGGTCGCGGACGGTGATGCGAATCGCTCCGGGAAGGCGCCTGACGGCGAGGCCGTGCCGGAGGAGGCGGTCGGCCACCTCCTCCGCGCCCGCGAACGGGACGTACAGGAAGTTGCCGTGGGAGGGCAACGGGTCGAGGCCGATCCGGCGGAGCTCACCCGCGAGCCGTTCGCGTTCCTCGATCGTCGGTCGGACGTCCGGCGGCGCCTCGAGGGCGGCGAGCACGAGCGCGACCGACAGCGTCGAGATCGGCGCCGGTGCCTGGCGGCGGTTCAGCTCCTCCGCGACGTCGCGGCCGGCAAGCGCGTAGCCGACGCGAGCGCCCGCGAGGCCGAACGACTTCGAGAACGTGCGGACGACGATCACGCCGTCCTCGATCAGATCGACAGCGGTGACGTCGGAGTACTCGAAGTACGCCTCGTCGACGAGCAAAGGGCGGACGGCGGGCAGTTCCATCACGTCGCCCGTAGGGTTGTTCGGCCGGCAGCAGATCGTCAACGCGGGCTCGTCATCGCCAACCTCCGCGCCGGCGAGCCAGACCGCGATCTGGAAGAGCGGATACGTCGGCTCGTTCGCGATCGCCACCCGGTCGCCGCGGCCGGCGAAGGAGCGGACGACGAGCAGGATGACGTCATCGGCCCCCGCCCCGAGCACGACGTTCTCCTGCGAGACGCCCGCGTACTCGGCGATCGCCTCCGAGATCCGCGGGTAGCCGCCGTGCGGGTAGGTGTGGATCCGGGCCAGCTCACCCACGAGCAGGTCGGCGCGCGCGTACGAGGGAGGCTGCGGGCTCGTGTTGCCGTCGAAGCGGACGACCTCCTCGGGCGAGATCCCGGCGTAGCGCGCGATCCACTCGGTCGAAGGGGCGTCGTAGGACGCGTGCTGTCCCGGAAGGAGCCTCATGATCTGCTCCTACGATGCCCGAATGCTCGCCGATGGTCGACCTGGGCGGACCGTCGCTCTTTCTGCACGAGTGGGGCGAGCCGGATGCGCCGCCGCTGCTCTTCGTTCACGGATCCGGCGACGACGGCGGCCAGGCCGCGCCGCTGGCGGAGGCCATATCCGGCGCGTGGTGGGTCGTCTCCCCCGATGCCCCGGGCCACGGTCGCTCTCCCTCGGTCGAACCCGACGGCTATCTCCCGAGCCGGGTCGCCGCTTTGCTGGCTGCATTGCTCGCCGAGCTGGGCATCGGTTCCGCCGTGCTCGCCGGTTTCTCGTGGGGGGCGTCGATCTGCTGCCATCTCGCCGCGCGGTATCCGGATAGCGCCCGATCGCTCGTCCTCCTGGAAGGCGGCCACATCGATTTCGCCGACGCTCGGGGCTTCGATCCTTCCGCACTGACCGAGAGCCGCGATGCGCCGACCGCGATGGGGCGCGGTCTCGTTCGGGAACCAGTCGTCCCCACCTACCCGGCGCTGCGCGAGAGCGGAGTACCCGTTCTGCTCGTGACCGCCCTGAGGGACGAGGCACTCGATCAATTGCGGGCCGATCCGCTCCGCCGCCTCGAGCAAGAGGTTCCGCAGGCGACGGTCGCCCGGGTGCGGCTTCGCGGCCACGATCTCCTCGGAAGCGACGACGGAACGGTCGTGAACATCGTCCGCGAGTGGCTGGCGCGTTTTGCAGGCTCGCACGGTTCGACCGAGCGTCAGTAGTTCAAGCCCTCGCCTCGCGCGATCACGCGGATCGTTCGGCCGAGGATGCCGAGGTCGTAGCGGAGCAAATCCCACCCGCCCAGCGTCCGGCAGGCCTCGACGTACGCCTGATCGAGGTCCGCGTAGAGCTGGTCACCGCCCTTCGTCACCTGCGCCGGCCCGGTCAGGCCGGCCATGATCCGGAGGCGGTAGTCCTGCCCCTCGGCGACCTGCCGCTTGACCAGTTCTGGCGGCCACGGGCGCGGGCCGACGAGGCTGATGTCCCCGCGCAGGACGTTCAGGAGCTGCGGCAGCTCGTCGAGGTACCACGGCTTCAGGATGCGGCGGCCGGCCCACGTCAGATTGGCCGGGTCCGCCTCGCGCAGGCGGGCGTGTCCGTCGGCGGCCACGTCCGCGTGCAGCGTCCGGAACTTGAGGAGATCGAAGGTGCGCCCGCGCGAGATCCGCGGCTCGCGGTAGAGGAAAGGGCCGCGGTCGCGGGCGATCACCGCCAGGTCGAGCGCCATCGCCAGAAGGACGGCGAGCGCGAGCGGCGAGAGCAGCAGGAGCAGCGCCGCGGCAACCGTCTTGTCGACGAGCCGCTTGGCGAGCGGATACGGGATGTCAGGATGACGTCCGATGGCCGCGACGAGGAAGTACGACCTGTACAGCGACCGCTTCCGGGCGGAAACCTACGCCACGTTCGCGCAGATGCGAGCGGAGGACCCGGTCTTCTGCCAGCCGGGGATCGACGGCGAGACGATGATCTGGTTCGTCACGCGGCACGAGGACGTCGTCGCCGTGCTGCTCGACGACGAGCGCTTCGTCCGCGATCCATCGCTGGCCCTCACCGCGGAGGACCTCGAGGCGTTCTCGACCGGATTGCCGGAGTCGTTCGCGTTCATCGACCAGCACATGCTGAACAGAGACGGCGAGGATCACCGCCGCCTGCGCCGGCTCGTGACGAAGGCGTTCACGCCGCGGATGGTCGAGGAGCTGCGGCCGCGGATCCAGGAGATCGCGGACGAGCTGATCGACACGGTCGAGGCGCGCGGCGAGATGGATCTCGTGGAGGAGTACGCGTTCCCGCTCCCGATCACCGTGATCGCCGAGCTCCTCGGCATCCCCGTCGCCGATCGCGATCGCTTCCGGCAATGGTCGAACGCGATCGTGACGCCGGCGCTCGGCCCCGAGGCGCTCGCCGAGTTCGGCGAGCTGATGAGCGGATTCGTCGCCTACCTGTACGAGCTGTTCGAGCGCCGGCGCGCGAACCCGGGCGAGGACCTCGTCAGCGCGCTCCTCCAGGTCAGGGACGGAGGCGACACGCTCAGCGAGCAGGAGCTCTTCAGCATGGTCGTGCTCCTGATCGTGGCCGGGCACGAGACGACCGTGAACCTGATCGGGAACGCCGTGCTGGCCCTGCTCGAGCATCCGGACCAGCTTGCGGAGCTCCGGCGCGATCCCGCGCAGATGCCGGGCGCGATCGAGGAATTCCTCCGTTACGACGGGCCGGTGGAACGAACGCTGAACCGCTGGGCGGCGACGGATGTCGAGCTCGGCGGCCAGACGATCCGCAGAGGCGACATCGTGATCGCGATCCTCGGCTCGGCCGACCGCGACCCGGACCGGTTCCCGGATCCGGACCGGCTCGACATCACGAGAGAGGACACGAAGCACATCGCGTTCGGTCGCGGGAGCCACTACTGCCTCGGCGCTCCGCTCGCGCGTCTCGAGGGCGAGGTGGCATTGACGACGTTGCTGCGGCGCCTGCCCAACCTTCGCCTCGCCGTCACGTCCGAGGAGCTGACCTGGCGGCCGGTGCCGCTGTTCCGCAGCCTCGCGTCGCTGCCGGTCGCCTGGGCTACTAGGGTTCCTCGCGCTCGCCCTCGCTGAGCCGCGCCGTCCGCTGGTGGCGTAGCGCTATGTAAAGTCGCTGCATAAGCGAGCCTGAGAATGCGATTGCTGCGGCGCTTCGCGGCGAGAACCCAAAGGTCATGGCCCGGATGCGCACTGGGTTCGCTGTTATCGGAGACACGCAGCACCTACCGAGTGGGAGCCGCGCGACAAGATCCGCGGTCCAGTGTGGCGGTACCCGAAGGAACTCAGGAACGCCGCCGAGCACGCCTACGATGATGCCCGGCACGGCGAGCTGCGGGCAGCAATCACTGCCGAGCTCCTAAGCGTCATGCGCGAGGCATACGCCGCGCTGGATGCCGCATTTCGCCAATCCCTCCCACTAGGCGGACTGGAGCGGCGCCGCGATCCGGCCGCCGCTGCGGCTGCGGCCGGCCGCGCGGAGGGCGCGGCCATACGCAGCCGAGACGGTCGCGGCGCCGGCCATCACCTCTCCGGTCGAGCGCATCTCCGGGCCGCGGTCGGCCGCGCCGGCGAAGCGCTCGCTGGGGAAGATCGCCTCCTTGGCCCAGGCCCGCGTCGGCACGGCCCGCTCGGGCAGCTCCAGGTCGGTGAGGGAAGCGCCCAGCAGGAGGCGGCAGGCGTGCTCGACGAGCGGGAGCCCCGTCGCCTTCGCGACGAAGGGGACGGTCCGGGAGGCGCGCGGATTCGCCTCGAGGACGTAGAGGCGGCCGCCGGCGAGCGCGAGCTGGAGGTTGAGCAGGCCGCGCGCGCCGAGGGCGCGAGCGAGGCTCGAGGCGACGGACCGGATCTCCGTCTCCGGCGCCGCCGAGACCGACGGCGCCGGCACGACGCACGCGCTGTCGCCGGAGTGGACACCTGCCGGCTCGACGTGCTCGAGGATCGCCGCGACCCAGCCGTCCTCTCCGTCGCAGAGCACGTCGACGTCGAGCTCGAGCGCGCCTTCGAGGAAGGCGTCCAGCAGCGATGGGCCGGGTAGCGGGAGGAGCTCCTCGCGCTCCCGCACGACCCGCATGCCGCGGCCGCCGAGGACGTAGTGCGGCCGCACGAGCAGGGGGAAGCCGATCCGGTCGGCGACCGCGAGGGCCTCCTCTTCGGTCTCGGCGGTTCCCCATGCGGGCGAGGCGAGTCCGAGCTCGTCCAGCAGCGCCCCGAACCGGCCGCGGTCCTCGGCGACCTCGATTGCGCCGAGCGGATCGCCGAGCAGCGGCACGCCGGCCGCGGTGAGCGCGTGCGCGAGCACGAGCGGCGTCTGGCCGCCGAGCGAGACGACGACGCCGAGCGGCCGCTCCAGCTCGCAGACGTCGAGGACGCGCTCGAGCGTCACCGGCTCGAGATAGAGCCGGTCGCTCGTGTCGTAGTCCGTGGAGACCGTCTCCGGATTCGAGTTCAGCAGGACGCTCTCGTAGCCGAGCCCGCGGAAGGCCTGCGCCGCGTGCACGCAGCAGTAGTCGAACTCGATCCCCTGCCCGATCCGGTTCGGACCCGAGCCGAGGACGAGGATGGCGCGGCCGCTCGGCTCCGGCGCCGGGTCGGCCTGCTCGTAGGAGAGGTAGTAGTAGGGCGTCCGCGCCTCGAACTCGGCCGCGCAGGAGTCGACGGCGAGCCGGCCGGGTAGCGGACGCCGCCCGCGCACTTCCGCCTGGTCGATCCCGAGGACACGCGCGATCCTGGCGTCGGGCAACCCGAACCGCTTGGCGGCAGGGACGTCGCCGTCCTGGGCGAGCCGGCCCTCAGCGGCGCGGATCTCGTCCAGCTCGCGCTCGAAATACGGGTGCAGCCCGGGAAGGTTGGGCACGTCGCCGCCGGCCTCGCGCCCCTCCAGCGCCTTCAGGAACGCCTCCGGGAACGTACGGCCGAGCCCGAGCGCCTCGCCGACAGAGCGCATCTCCGACCCGAGCCTCCGGTCGGAGCCCGGGAACTTCTCCCAGTCGAAGCGCGGCGCCTTGACCGCGACGTAGTCGAGCGCCGGCTCGAATGCGGCCGTCGTCTTCCCGGTGATGTCGTTCGGCAGCTCGTCGAGCGTGTAGCCGACGGCGAGCAGCGCCGCGAGCTTCGCGATCGGGAAGCCCGTCGCCTTCGACGCGAGCGCCGACGACCGGGAGACCCGCGGGTTCATTTCGATCAGCCAGAGCTCGCGCGTCGCCGGGTCGTAGGCGAACTGGACGTTCGCGCCGCCGGTGGCGACGCCGACTGCCCGCGCGCACGCAAAGGCCGCCTCGCGCAGCCGCTGGAACTCGCCGTCGGGCAGGGTCTGCTGCGGCGCGACCGTCCAGGAGTCGCCCGTGTGGACGCCCATCGGATCGAGGTTCTCGATCGAGCAGACGACGACGCAGTTCCCCTTCGCGTCGGCCATCACCTCGAGCTCGAACTCCTGCAGGCCGGCCAGGGAGCGCTCGACGAGCACCTGTCCGGCCGGGCTCGCGGCCAGGCCGATCTCCACCTGGCGGCGGAGCTCGGCCTGGCTGGCTGCTTGGCCTCCGCCTCGTCCGCCCAGCGTGAACGCGGGTCGGACGATCACCGGCAGCGTGAGGTCAGCCGGCAACTGTTCGAGCGCCGTGACCGTGACGCTCTCCGGCACCGGCAGCCCGGCCGCGCGCATCGTCTCGCGGAAGGTCAGCCGGTCCTCCGCGCGCCGGATCGACTCGACGCTGGCGCCGATCAGCTCCACACCATGGCGCGCGAGCACGCCCGCGTCGGCGAGGTCGACGGCGACGTTGAGCGCCGTCTGGCCGCCGAGCGTCGGCAGGAGCGCGTCCGGCCGCTCGCGCTCGATCACCTCCGCGACCGTCTCCGGGTCGAGCGGCTCGAGATAGGTCGCGTCCGCCCATTCCGGGTCGGTCATGATCGTCGCGGGGTTCGAGTTGACGAGCACGACGCGGTACCCCTCCCGCCGGAGCACGCGGCAGGCCTGCGCGCCCGCGTAGTCGAACTCGCAGCCCTGGCCGATCCGGATCGGCCCGGAGCCGACGATCAGGACACTGCAAAGATCGGTGCGCTTCGGCACGTCTGGGCGATCGAGTCGAAGAAGGGCAGAGCGTCGAGCGGCCCCGGCGCCGCCTCGGGATGGAACTGGACGGTGGCGAAGTCCTCCCCGGCCAGGCCCTCGACCGTGCCGTCGTTGAGGGAGAGGTGCGTGACCTCCGCCCCGTCGCCGGGCGCGACGGCGTAGCCGTGGTTCTGGACGGTGACGAGGACGCGACCGCTGCGGAGGTCGCGCACCGGATGGTTTGCGCCCCGGTGCCCAAAGGGGAGCTTGAACGTGTCCAGGCCGAGCGCGAGGCCGACGAGCTGGTGGCCGAGGCAGATGCCGAACAGCGGCACGGCGCCGAGCAGCCCGCGGACGGTGTCGAGCGCGCCGTCCAGCGCAGCCGGGTCGCCCGGGCCATTGCCGACGAGCACGACGCGGGGCCGAGTCTCGAGGATCGCGTCGGCGTCCCATTCGCCCGGGACGACGAGCACCTCCAGCCCGGCCGCGGCGAGCCGCTCCGGGATCGAGCGCTTGCAGCCGAGGTCGACCAGGGTCACGCGGGGCCCGGCCCCGACGGCGTACGGCTCGGGCGTGCCCACCTGCTCGGCCAGTGGCAGGCCGTCGATCGGCGGCTCCGCGAGCGCGAGCGCGTGCAGCTCCTCGATCGACGCCTTGCCGAGCGCACAGCGGAGCGCGCCCTGGTCGCGGATCCGCCGCACGAGCGCGCGCGTGTCCACGTCCTCGAGCGCGACGACACCCTGGGCGGCGAGCCAAGCATTCCACTCCGGCCGCCCCGTGCGCATCACGATCCCGCGCGCCTGGACGCGCTCCGACTCGAGCCGCCCCTGGTCGACGCCGTAGTTGCCGATCAGCGGGTAGCTGAAGCAGAGCACCTGGCCGACGTAGCTCGGGTCGGTCGCCGCCTCTTCGTAGCCCGCCATCGCGGTGGTGAAGCACGCCTCGCCCGCCGCCACGCCGGGTGCGCCGGCCATCCGTCCCGGGAACGCCGCGCCGTCCTCGAGGACGATGGTTGCGTCGGTCATTTGCATAATAATACTTTGATTAGCATACTATGCCACGGTGCTCCGCACAGCGATCATCGGCTGCGCCGGCTACTCCGGCCAGGAGACGCTCGACCGCGTGCTCGCCCATCCGGAGCTGGAGCCGGTCGCGCTCGGCTCCGACTCCCTCGCGGGGCGACCCGCGGCCGCGCTCGACCCCCGCCTCACAGGGGCAGACGTACCGGACTTCGTCGCCAACGCGGAGGCACTGGCGGCCGACGCCGAGCTCGTCTTCCTCTGCCTCGATGCGGAGGAGGCGGCCGCGGTCGCCCCGCCTGAGGACGCCGTCGTCGTCGATCTCTCCGGCGGGCACCGGCTCCAGGACCCGCAGCTCTACGAGGAGTGGTACGGCTTCGTGCACCCCGGCGCCGACGGGCTCAGCGACTGGAGCTACGCGATCCCGGAGCTTTGGCCGCCGTCGGGCGAGCTGATCGCCAACCCCGGCTGCTACGCGACGGCGGCCTTGCTTGCGCTCGCGCCCATCGCCGATGCGATCGAGCCGGCGAGCGTCGTCGTCGACGCCAAGTCGGGCGTCTCGGGTGCGGGCCGGAGCCTGAAACCGTCCTCGCACGCCGGCTTCGTGCTCGAGAACCTCTCGCCGTACCGCGTGGGCACGCACCAGCACGCGCCGGAGCTCGCGCAGGCGCTCGGCTTTCCCGTCTGCTTCGTCCCGCACCTCCTCCCGATCCGCCGCGGCCTGCTCGTCACCTGTTACGCGCACGCGACGGACGACGACCTGCGCGCCCGGCTCGAGGCCGCGTATGCGACGACGCCGGCCGTCCGGCTGCTGGACGACGGCGTCGCGCCCGAGCTCTCGCGCGTCCAGGGCACGGACGCCGCCGAGGTGGCGCTGTTCGAGGATCGCGCCACCGGCAGGGCGATCGTCGTCTGCGCGCTCGACAACCTCGGCAAGGGCGCCGCCGGTCAGGCGGTGCAGAACGCGAACCTCGCGCTCGGGCTCGACGAGACCGCCGGTCTTCGGCTCGCGGGAGTCCTCGTTTGAGCGTCACCGCCGCCCATGGCTTCGCCGCCTGCGGACTCCATTGCGGGATCCGCCACTCTTCCCCCGACCTCGCACTCGTCCGCTCCCTCCCGCCGGCGACCGGCGCGGCGATGTTCACCGTCAACCGGATGCAGGCGGCGCCGGTGGTCGTCTCGCGGGAGCACCTGGAGCTCGCGGAGCCGCAGGCAGTCGTGATCAACTCCGGCGTCGCGAACGCGGCCACGGGCATGCGCGGCGAGCTCGACGCCCGCGCGACCGCCGCCGAGGCGGCGCGGCTGCTCGACCTCGACGCCGAGCAGGTGCTCGTCCTCTCGACCGGCGTGATCGGGGCGCCGCTACCGCTCGGCGACATCCTCGCAGGGTTGAAGCCGGCCGCCGGGGGGCTGTCGGAGGACGGTGGCGCCGACGCGGCCGAGGCGATCCTCACGACCGATACGAAGCCGAAGCAAGCGGTCGAGCACGGCCCCGGCTTCACGGTCGGGGGCATGGCGAAGGGCTCGGGGATGATCCATCCCAACCTCGCGACGATGGTCGCGGTTGTCACGACCGATTACCCGCTCGAGCCGGGCGAGGCGATCGAGTTCCTCCGGCCGGCGGTCGACCGGAGCTTCAACTCGATCTCGGTGGACGGCGAGTGCTCGACGAACGATACGGTCGTCCTGCTCGCGAACGGCGCCAGCGGCGCCCCCCGCGACGACGAGGCGTTCGCGGTCGCGCTCGGCCGCGTCTGCTCGGGGCTCGCCGCGCAGATCGTCGCCGATGGCGAAGGAGCAACCGTGCTGGCGGAGATCTCCGTCACCGGCGCGGCCAGCTCGCCCGAGGCAAAGGCGATCGCGCGCCGGATCGCGACCTCGCCGCTCGTCAAGACGGCCCTCTTCGGCCGTGACGCGAACTGGGGGCGCGTGCTCGCCGCGGCCGGTTCCGCGCCGCACAACGGCGGCTTCGCGCGCCTGGACCCTGCGCGCGTCACCCTGAGCTACAACGGCGCGACCGTGCTCGCGGCCGGCGCGCCTCAGCCGGTCGAGCCGGAGCTCGACGGCCCCAGCTGCCGCATCGATCTCGACCTGGGGCTCGGCGAGGCCTCGGCGAGCTACCTGACCAGCGACCTGTCCTACGACTACGTCCGCATCAACGCGGACTACCGGACGTGAGCCGCGTCGTGGTCAAGGTCGGCGGCGCCGTCGCGGACGGCTCGGCGGCGGCGA
>Ga0137372_10000107_pt1 | contig 60361 bp, 57 predicted proteins | sample SagtaG_6_FD_104911 | JGI IMG/M metagenome (GOLD analysis project Ga0137372, IMG submission 104911) | Vadose zone soil microbial communities from Sagehorn Ranch, Mendocino, California, USA - Sage1_R_60_16 metaG | ecosystem: Environmental > Terrestrial > Soil > Vadose zone | place: USA...
CGAATCTAATCAGGCAATCGTAGACAGTGTTGTTTCGGCTCAGGAACGAAACATGAAGTTTGCTCAGAACATCTTTGAGAATGAGGTTGAGCTTCTTAAGAGCCATGCAGAGCACACTCGCTCTGTCATGGAGGAGTTTGTTGGAGAACCTGAGAAAAGTCAGGCCTTTTTCCAGACAATGGCAAACAGTGCTGTTGCTGCTCAGGAAAGGAATGTAAAGTTTGCTCAGAGCCTCTTCCAGAATGGAACAGAATTACTCAAGAGTCATGGAGAGAGCACTCGCACTCTCATGCAGACGCTAGCTGAGCAATCGCAGAAGCAGCAAGAAGCTTTTCAGACGTTAGCTCGCGAGACATGGGATGCTTACATGGGTTTCTTCTCCTCTCCATTCAATTACTACCAGCAGACGTTGGAAACTGCCGAGTCGATAGCATGGCAAGGAGTTGAAACTGCCCAGAAGATTACTCGTCAGGGTATGGAAGCAGCTCAAAAGGTTACTCACCAGGAAAAGCAAACCGTACATTCAGATACCAAGTAAATCGTATCCAACGATCTTACGAGGTCGGGGTTGAGACTCCGACCTCTCTTACTTTACATTAGTATTTTGTTCAGATTTAGGTGCGAGTAATCACCAATTTTTATTGTGAGTATTTAGTGATGATCATTTGGTTCGCTGTGATGACTTTGTGACAAGACAAGGTTATCCTTCTTCCATGATGTAGGTGTTTTGTGATTTTGTTGTGTAATGCGCGCAAAAGTTTATTCTTTCAAAAATGGAAAGGAGAACCAAATGGGATCATTGGAAGGAGCCGTTGTTGTAGTCACAGGAGCAGCAAGGGGCATTGGTCATGCCATTGCGGAAGAGCTTGGTTTAGCTGGTGCAAAAGTGGTCGTGAACTATACTAAGAGCAAGGAGGCAGCTGAGGAACTTGTAACCAGGCTTCAGCAAAGTGGTACAGAGTCGATAGCTATCCAGGCAGATGTGTCGGATCCAGAGCAGGCAGCCAGGCTCATCGAGGAAACTTTTCAGAGGTTTGGTAGGATTGACGTGTTAGTGAACAATGCTGGCATTAATGTCGATCGTTCGATGAAGAATCTCTCAACGGATGACTGGAATAAGGTGATTCAGAATGACTTGAATGGCAGCTTCTACACGGTCAAAGCCGCGTTGCCCTATTTCTTGCAGCAGAAAAGCGGCAAGATAATCAACATCAGTTCTATGAACGGCCAGGTAGCAAGCTTTGGCCAGGCCAACTATACTGCAGCCAAGGCTGGTATTATCGGTTTTACCAAAACCGCAGCCCTTGAACTGGCTCGCTCGAATGTGACGGTTAACGCTATCTGTCCCGGTTATATAGCGACGGAGATGTATGAGACAATACCAGAAAAGACGAAAGAGGCGATTATTGCTCGAATACCTCTCGGTAGGGCTGGTACACCTCAAGATATTGCTCGTGGAGTTCGCTACCTCATCGTAGATGGCGACTACATCACCGGCGCGACCCTTAACATTAATGGTGGAGCATTCATGCAGTAACAGTTCTGAATGGCACCTATCCGTCTCGCCAACGATGCTGGCGAAGCTTGATAGCATCTCTGCAACGACGCTGGCGCGTCTACTGCTTCGTAGTCAGGCGGGACGCAAGGAGAAGTAGAGCAAAAGGAGAAAAAAGAACATGACACAACCGGAAGTTGTCGTCCTAAGTGGTGTGCGAACCGCCATTGGAGACTATGGCGGAGGTTTGAAGGACAAGCCACCCACTGTAGTAGGTGCTGCTGTTGTTCGTGAATCGATCAAGCGGGCGGGAATCACTCCAGAAGACGTGGAGCATGTGGTCTTCGGAAATGTGATACACACCGATGCTCACGATATGTATCTTGCTCGAGTGGCCGCTGTGAACGGCGGTATTCCCGTCGAGACTCCCGCTTTAACGCTCAACCGCCTATGTGGGAGTGGTTTGCAAGCTATTATATCAGCAGCCCAGACCATTTATATGGGTGATACCAGAGTGGCTATAGGCGGCGGAGCTGAGGTGATGAGCCGTAGTCAATATTGGTTACCAGGAGCGCGTTGGGGACAACGCATGGGTGATGGAAAGTTGATAGACGCGATGGTTGCTGCCCTCAGTGATCCATTCGACGATTGTCATATGGGCATAACTGCTGAAAATGTCGCGGAGAAGTGGGGCATCACCCGCCAGGCCCAGGATGAGTTGGCACTTCAAAGCCACCAGCGTGCCTCAGCAGCGATCAAAGCGGGTTACTTCAAGGAGCAAATCCTGCCGATTGAATCAAAGGTCAAAGGACAGACTGTGGTCTTTGACACCGATGAGCATGTTAAGGCGGACACGGCCTTGGAGAAGCTGGCAAAATTGCGTCCAGCTTTCAAGGGCGATGGGACCGTGACAGCAGGCAACGCCTCGGGTATCAATGATGCTGCCGCAGCAGTGGTGTTGATGGAAGCCAATGAAGCGCAACAACGCGGATTGCATCCCTTTGGCAAGTTGGTAGCCTACGCACATGCCGGAGTAGAGCCGAAATACATGGGCATTGGACCAGTTCCAGCCGTGCGAAAGGTGCTCGAACGAGCCAAACTGACCATCAAAGACATGGATGTCATCGAACTCAATGAAGCCTTTGCTGCTCAGGCCCTGGCAGTTATGCGAGACTTGGACTTACCGTTAGATCGCACAAACCCGAACGGGAGTGGCATCTCTCTTGGTCATCCTATTGGTGCGACTGGCTGTATATTGGTTGTCAAGGCCCTGTACGAACTCAGACGCACTGGTGGTAAGTATGCCCTTGTAAGTATGTGTATCGGTGGAGGCCAGGGCATCGCTGCCATCTTTGAAGCCATGTAAGCATAAACGCTCTCTTCCGCACTGGATGCCAATTCTGCTAACGTGAATTGGCATCCAGTAGTACAATAGGAGTGTCGTGTGTATTGTCTTTTATGTCTGTCTTGAAGGAAAGGAACCACCATCTACAATGAGCAATGAATCAGAACCAACCAATCCACTCGATCCGTTTGAAACGATGACTACTTTGTGGGAGGCCAACCTGAAAAACTGGAAATCGATGCGTGATACCAGCCTGGATAGCTGGTCCAAGACGATGATCGACACAGTCAATTCAGATGAATATAGCCGTACAACAGGCCAATGGTTAGACACCTATTTGACGTTATCACAGCCTTTCCGGCGCATTATTGATCTAATGATGACACAGGTACTCACTGGGCTGAATATTCCAATGCGATCTGATGTGACGAGTCTGGCTGAACGCCTCACCAATATCGAGACTCGCCTGGACGATCAGGATGCCAAACTGGATGACATACTAAGCGCTATAAAGGCTTTCTCCATACCAAAACCTACAACATCAAAAACTACAACAAACAATTCAGCAAAAGTAAAGGGGGCTCGCTAATGTCCGCCTCATCATCACCCATAAACTCATCCGCTCTCCAAGACGAATTGAAGCGAATCGAAGAGAACACTCGTACTTTATTACGCGTGAGTACAAGCCGCGCAAATGTTGGCCAGACACCCAAACAAGTGATCTGGACATTCAACAAAGCCAAACTATATCGTTATATTCCCGTCGTTCCCGCAGAACAGCGGCACAAGGTTCCCTTGTTTCTCGTCTTCGCGTTAATGAACAAACCATATATTCTTGATTTGCGGCCAGGCAACAGTTTTATCGAATACATGGTCAAGCAAGGTTATGATGTCTACCTTCTTGACTGGGGAGCACCAGGTATTGAAGACAAAGATCTGAAATTCGATGACTATGTACTTAATTACCTTCCACGCGCTATCCGCAAGATAAAAGCGGTCTCAGGTTGCGATGAGTTTACCATGCTGGGTTGGTGCATTGGTGCGATTCTGGCAACAATTTATGCAGCTCTCCGACCTGATGATGGACTCAAAAATCTCATCTTGTTGACTGCACCGCTGGATTTCACCGATAAAAAGGCCGGAGGATTTGTACGCTGGGTTAATGATGAGGCTTTCGATCCCGATAAGATTGTTTCCGCTTTCGGTAATGTGCCGGGCGAGATGATCGACTATGGCGCTAAGGCACTCAAGCCGGTCGAGAACTATATCGGTTCCTACTTAACCCTATGGGACAATCTGGATAATCCGCGTATCGTAGAATCATGGCACGCCATGAATACATGGGTAACTGATCTCATCCCAATGGCCGGAGCCACCTACCTGCAGCTCATTAAGGAGCTTTACCGTGAGAACCGACTTATTCAGGGAACGATGGTTATTCGTGGTGAGAGGGTGGATCTCAGCCGCATCCATGCTAACCTACTCAATGTGATCGCCCTTGCTGATCATATTTCACCAACATGCCAATCAGAGAGCATCATGACGAAGGTCAGCAGCGAGGATCAGTACCTGTTGAAGGTGAAGGGAGGCCACATCGGTATGATGGCAGGAAGTGGTGCGCTGAAATTTACCTGGCCACACATTGACTCCTGGCTTGCAGATCGCTCAGAGTAAAAGGATGACTCATAAAAAATTGGACCATAGCAAGGCTTGCATCTGGACCTGAGGGATCAGTGTAAGAATTGCCGGGGCTACCTCCAGACCATGCATGGCCCATACCTTCGATTTTCCAATACTCCTGTATTTCGTAACCATGGTTATCATTCCATCTGAACACATTATATGTATGTCCAAATGGAACCTGCCCGTTCTCGATGCTACTGGGATTGCCAAATGCACCTTTGTATGTGCCACTTGATGCAATTTGATTAGTCCGCATCCATTGCTGTGTCACTTGATCACCATTAATCGGATGAACCACGAGATCACTTGAACCTTGATAAACGATCGTTGGTATGACACGAGTAGTTGCGCCCATTGCGTCAAACGCTGCCTGACCCTGTTGTTGTGGATCGGGTCCACCCATGCTCATCACCTTTAAACTATCGACTGTATCTTTTGCAGCTTGATACTCCAGACCTGAATGAACACCAATTGCAGCAAAGATATCGGGATAGGTTGCTCCCAATATTACTGCCATTGCAGCTCCAGCGGAAAACCCGGCGACATAAACACGATGGATATCTATTGTCCACTGAGAGATATTCTGTTCGACTGTCTGGATAATTCCGGCAAAAATAGCAGGCTCTCCATTGCCACGTATCTGATTAGAAGACTCAAACCAGTTCCAGCACAAATTCTGATTACAGCTATTCATTTGTTGTGGATATACCACGATGATTTTATATTGATCAGCCAGTTGATTCCTCTTTGTGTCAAACGCGAAATCAGTAGCCGTCTGTGTACATCCATGAAGCATTACTACAAGGGGTACAGCTACTCCAACATGATAGTTCTCAGGAGTATACACAAAATACGGACGACTACCTGCAGGACTATAATATGTAAAATGTTGCCACAACGAGCCATTAGCACTCAGCCTTGAAGGGGATCGTATTAGGTGACCACTTAACCCCAAAAATACAAGGTAACAGAACACAAATCCATAGTATGGAAGCTTTCGTCTCATTTGAATTCTCGAACCCCATTTTAGCAAATATGCAACTATCTTGTGAGACTCGTCAACTTGCTTACTGTCTCAAAATTAGCGACTATCATCTCGTACCTATCATTATCAAAAAACGAAATTTAGCCTAAAATAAGGTGATTTAGGATTTCAATAATCAAGCTCTCCTTTTGTTGCGTCTTGTGTTCCATTTATTTTCAGTCTTATCAGCAAGTACCGCGATGGATTTCTGCCTTTCAACTTCCAACCTTTTTTGGAAAACAACCGAGGCACTCCAAGGAAAAGAGGGGGTCTTCAACTCCTCAACCGACACCATGGGATATAATAGGTTCGTACCCTCAACGAGGAAGAGCGTGCACCGTTCCTTGACCAAGCACCACGAGGTGACAACCGTGATCTGAACAATTTCCCAGAGGAAACAACAATGGAGGTACTGAGATGGACCAAGAGGTTCTCCCACAAACACACCACATGAAGTCAATAGAGCAGACGACATGCTGTGTCGTCGGTGCAGGACCAGCAGGGGCGATCCTCTCGTTCATGCTGGCACGCAAAGGCATCCCCGTGATGCTGCTTGAGTCGCATCTCGACTTTGACCGCGACTTTCGTGGCGACACGCTTCATCCCTCTATCTTAGAAGCCATGGACGAACTTGGTCTAGCAGACCGCTTGCTCCAATTACCCCATACCGAATTGAGCCTGATAGCTCCTCCAGGAGGAGGGCCACGGCTCGATCTGCACGAACTAAAGACCAAGTTTCCCTACGTTGCGATGATGCCCCAGACTCGGTTCCTCACATTCCTTACGAGCGAGGCCCAGCGCTTTTCCTCCTTCCGCCTGGTCATGGGCGCACGAGTGGAAGAACTGATCGAGGAAGATGGCCAGGTACGTGGCGTGCGTTATCATGGGCATGATGGCTGGCACGAGGTGCGAGCTCTCCTCACGGTGGGAACTGATGGGCGCTTCTCCCGACTGCGCAAACTGGCCGGGTTCAAGCCCATTGCCTCTTCACCTTCGATGGACCTGCTCTGGCTGCGTCTCTCACGCAAGCCCGATGATCCCCATGGCCTGATGGCACGGTTCGGTGGTGGGCGGGCCGTGCTCTTCCTCGAACGCGAGGATCACTGGCAAATCGGCTACATCATCGGCAAGGGCACCTATAATGGGGTGCGTGCAGCCGGACTGGAGGCCCTGCGCCAGGGGATTGCCGAGAGCGCACCAGATTTTGCTGACCGGATGGCCGAACTGCAAGACTGGAAGCAGGTATCCATGCTCTCCGTGGAAGCCAATCGTCTGCCGCGCTGGTATCGCCCTGGCCTGCTCTTGCTTGGTGATGCTGCCCATGTCATGTCACCAGCCGGGGGCAATGGCATTAACTATGCCATTATGGATGCCATCGCCGCCGCCAATATCCTCACTGCCCCACTTCAGGCAGGACAGGTGTCCGTGGCCGATCTCGCCCGCGTCCAACGGCGGCGCGAATGGCCCACGCGCGTCATCCAAGCCATTGTCAATCTCTTTCAAGATCGCCTGCTCAAAGCCGCACTCGACCCCAAGGGCTCCCTCAGCTTCCTGGGCTGGCCTCTCGTGCGCAAGCTGGTGCCGCTGCTCTTTGCCTTTGGCATCCGACCCGAGCACGTGCAGCAGCAAGCGAGACAGAGACCAACCTGGTTCCCTGTTGGAATATGGATCACCGCGACCATCATGGTCTTCGCCCTGGCCTGGGTTATTCATCGGCTCATGCGTCGGTCGTAACAGTGGTGCACAGCTTCATCGACTGTGACTCTGCTCAACAAAGATGCCTGCCGTGGAAAAGCAGCAAAGTGCTCATCTCAAGTGAGATCAGCGTTGCCTGCGTCTAAAGACGAGAGCATAACTGATGATCATAATAATGAAGATGGCGGCACCTACGACAATTCCTGTGATGGCATCATGACTGGATACGGCAGCTCCTGCTCCAAGCGCAACTCCAATTGCAATCGTCATGTTCAGGACCTGGCCCCAAGATAGCCTATTCATCCTGGGCCTTTTTGCAGAAGTATTCTCATCCATGAATACACCCCTTTCTTTCTTGTTTCTTTTGTTGACTGACCTCTACGGTCTCTTCTTGACCACCACTTCCACCTTCCCGCCTGGGCGTAGGGCCAGGTTATGCCTTGGATCAGGTGCGATCGTTTGTCCTGGCACCAGCGTAAAGTGGACACGTTGCGCCAGAGTCGCGATGAGCAGGTGTCCTTCCATCAGCGCCAGGTGATTGCCGATGCAAATGCGTGGCCCGGCTCCAAAGGGAAGATAGGCGTAGCGGGGAAGCTTCTTTTCGCGCTCGGGTGCGAAGCGTTCAGGATCGAAGGTCTCTGGGTTAGGAAAGTATGCTGCTGTGCGGTGCAGAATGTAGGGCGATACCAGGATAGTGGATCCCTTGGGCACGAGATAGCCATCAATCTCGAGATCGTGCACCGCCTCGCGCACGATACTGGCGGCTGGTGGATAGAGGCGCATCGTCTCCTTGAAGATCTGTAAGCAGTAAGGCAAGCGTACCAGATCCTCATACCTCTGGCTCCTCCCCTCGAGCACGCTCTCGACCTCCTGCAGCACCTTCTGGTAGACATCCGGGTGCTGGCAGAGCAAACACCATGCCCAGGTGAGAGCCGCCGCAGTCGTCTCATGACCTGCACCAAAGAGCGTTAAGCATTCATCCATCAGTTGTGCATCGCTCATCGCCTGTCCATCCTCGTCTCTGGCCTGCAGCAAGACGGATAACACATCGTTGCGTGGAGTCGTGCTCTTGCGCCGTTCATCAATCATGCGCTGCATACGATCCTGGAGCACCTGCCTTGTGTGCGGACCCGAAGATTGCGTGGCGTCGGCCAACTGAGTGGAGGTAATACGCATCACCCTAAGGGAAGCAAGCAAGCAGAAAGACTCGTGGAAGTGATAGACTCAAGTCTATTCTAAGAGACTATCACCTTCCAGGAGGGTTCTGATGAGCAGTATAACACAGGTGCGTGACACGATGCAGACGATCTTGACGAGCCGGGCGAAGGAGTTGGAGCGCAAGAGTGGGTTCGTCGAACGCTCCAGCGCACAACTGGATGGGCCGATCTTTAGCCAAACCACGGTGTTGACGTGGATGCACAGCGCGGAGGCGAGTTATACGCAGTTGCGGCACACGGCAGCGAGTTTGGGCGTGCAGGTGAGCAACCAGGCGATCGAGCTGAAGAGCAGGGTCACGGTACCCCCTGGAAGGTGAGGTAGGGAGGCTGCCCTTCGCCCGGCTTCGGCTGAGTACCCCGAGGCCAGAACCGGCAGTGTTTGTCCAGATGCCTCTTCCCGGCTTGCCTCTTCCAACGCCATGGCAAAGGCCAGCACGCTGGCAAAGCGCTGCGCGGGGTCTTTGGCCAGGGCTTGCAGCACCACCTGCTCGACCTCTGCTAAGATCATCGGTACGCGCTCATGCAACGATGGAGGGAGCTTAGTCAACTGCTGGAACATCAACTCGGTCACGGAGCCCTCAAAGGGGCGACTCCCGCACAGCCATTCATAGACCATTAGGCCCAGGGCATACTGATCGCTGGCGGGAGTGGGATGGCCCTGCAGCTGCTCCGGGGCCATATATGCCAGGGTGCCGGCTGTCTGCTGGAACGGCTGCGAGCGCGCACTCTGGGACACGACGGCCAGGCCAAAATCCGAGAGCCAGATCTCCTGATCGGGTCCGAGCAGCAGATTCTCCGGCTTGAGGTCGCGGTGAATCAGGCGCTGCTCATGGGCATACTGCAGGGCGGAAGCCACCTGCTTGACATAGGAGACGACTGTGTCGAGGGGTAGCCGCGTTCCCTTAGGGTGGAGCTGGCGCAGGGTGCCACCCGGCGCATACTCCATGACTAAGAACGGAGTGTCCTCCTGCACGCCAAAGTCCAGCACCCGCACGATATGGGGATGCCGCAGGCGTGCCAGCGTGCGGGCCTCACCCTGAAAGCCCTCCACCTCAGCAGCTGCCAACGCTTCATGGAGCACTTTGATGGCCGCCTGAGTGTGCAAATGCCGGTGCTCCCCCAGGTAGACAGACGCCCAGTGCCCCTGTCCCAGCAACTGGGTGAGCTGGTAGTTGCCGAACTGCTGGCCAACGCGGTCGGTCATCTTCTCACCTCCTCTGTGCAGTTGCACGCCACGTTCGCCCTGTTCTTTCTGCTCCCAACAGGCAAGGTGGTGGACGTCTCTGTCGAGCCCTCCTCACCAGGAGGATGGATGCTGCCGTCGCCACGCCCATAGCTCTGCATCAGCCGTTGCATCCGACTGCTCGGCATAGCGCAAGGTTGTTTGCAAGTTCTTATGTCCTAGCCGCTTATGAATCGTCGGGAAACTCACCCCACCATTGATGAGTTCAATCGCGTGCGTATGCCTAAACTGGTGATAATGATAAAAATGGTTCGACTGAAACCGTGCCTCACAGAGCATAAGATCGCGCCAGTTTTCAGTTGTTCCTGAGATAATGATTATTCTAGCAGGATTTTGCTGCATTTGGAAGAGTAAAATAACGGTATTTCATCCAATAGTCCGGTTTTCCTCCGATGGCTCTCTTTTTGTCGTTCATTCCAGCATACAACAGCAGGGCATCGCTTCGTTTCTCAGTATGTTGTCAGTAACTGCATATTTCTCTATATGTTTACATGCCCACTTATCAACAGATGTGGACAGGGAGGATTGCAATGGCCGCCATTGAACTTACCGCCATCCTCCTCACTTTCATTTCGGATGTCAAACTGCGCGAAGTGATTCACCGCAGTACCTATTCAGCTTATCGAATAATCTATAGTCGTTGAAAACAATGCTCGATCCGGTATAGTGGGGATAAGTTTATCTAACAGAACCCCATCAACAACACCCCCTGCAGCTTCTAATGCTGTAAATAGAACGCCGATAACTGGCTCAAAGCGGCAATAGGTGGGTCGCACATCAGGCGAAGTGCTTCGAACTCTCTCGATAATCGCCTGCTCTAATACTGTTGAGGGATGACGAAAGACTCCTCCGGCCAACACCAACGTAAAAGTCGTTCCTTCAATGCCTACTCGCCTTGCTGCTGCCAAGGCAAAATCGCCAAGGGCTCTGCCGTGCTCCTGTACAATGCGCATAGCTACACTATCACCTACCTGCGCTTCATCCAAAAGTATAGGTGTCAATTGATCGACGCGGCTTGGAATTCTTTTCGATCGGCTAGTAAAGAGGTGAAGCACTTCTTCAATTGTATTCAGCTGAAAAAAGTCGAGCACACGTTTGGTGAGTGTTGTTGGTGGTTCAATACCTAGCTCAGAGCGGTACACTGCATGCAGTGTCTTCTGACCCAACTGTGCGCTACCTTGCACTTGATTCTGCCACATACTTGAATGCCATATACGTCCATCAGGAGAACGCGCTCCGGTAGCTCCACCCGTACCACAGACTACAGAAACGCCGGTAGCATCAGAAGATCCAGCATGCAACACTCCCAGCGCATCGTTTTGAATATAGATAGTTCTTCCAAAACGACGCGCTTCCATCGCAGTTCGTAAATAAACAAAATCTTCAGGCCAATCAGCACCCGCCATATTAAATACTCCAGTTACGAGATCCGAAGTGTCAATCTGCGAAGCCTGTAAAGCACTGCGTACCGCATACTCAATATTGGCAACAGCCGCTGTGGCAGAATCCGGCCATTTTGGCCCGGTTTCAGCAGCGTAGATATCTCCGCACCCTCCACGTCCTGCTCCCAGGATAGTTCCGTCAAGGGAAGCTACGAGTGCGATAGTCTTCGTATTTCCTCCATCAACAGCCAGTATACTCTCCATATTCTGTTATTCCCTCCCTATTGGAGTAAGCGTTCAGGTAGATATTGCTTATGTGCAGCGGCCATTTCGTCGTAAATCGCCTCAGCCTTATAGAGAGAGAAAACGAGCGGGTGGCTTGCTAATGCGCGAATAGCATCAATGCGCTTACCACTCCACGCGGCCTCGGCAGCTAGAGCCTGGTACTCGCCAAGCATTTTCACCAGGCCCACTAGATGTCGTGGCATATGTCCTTGCTTAAGCGGCACAACACCATTACAATCCACATATCCCATCAATTCAACTACTAAATCGTCAGGAAAGTCTGAGATTGCACCCTGATTGGGAACGTTGACATACCAGACCTCTTTGCGGTCATTATAAATGGCATCCATCACGTCGATAGCCAGTTCTAATTCATGTATACCCCCACGTGATTGACCAGGATTGAGTTCAGGAACATCTTTTGCAGCCTGTTCACGATAATGTGTCCAGTAATCGGGTACCATCTCCATGATATCTTGTGCTCGTGTCGTAGGTTTTGCCTGCAGTTCAGCCAGGATCTCATCCTTGAAATAGTAATACTGAAAGTAGTGATTTGGCAACGCATTCATTCGACAGGCCAACTCTGTCATTCGCAAATCATAGAGCGGTGTTTCAGGATTCCTGCGCATACGCTCATATGCAGACTGTAGCATGGGCATGAAATCCTGTCCCTCATAGAGATGGCGCACCGACCAGGAAGCATGGTTCAGACCTATTGAGACCGCATCGAGTTTTTCAGGATTCAATCCCGCTACCTCAGCGTATCTGAGATGATCCATGATAGGTCCTTCGCAGAATGAAATTGTTGGAATAGAGGTATGGTGGGTGACAGCTTCAGAGACAATATTTATCGGATTCGTATAATTGAAGAGCCTGGCGCTCGGACACACTGCCTCCATATCTTCGATGATGCTTTTCATTACGTGGATCGTACGTAGTGCCATAAAAAACCCACCTGGTCCCTGGGTTTCTTGACCTATCACGCCATACTTCAATGGAATACTCTCATCCAGATAGCGAGCCTCAAATCCTCCTGAACGATAGCTCGTTAACACTGCGTCACACCCTTGCAAACCTTTTCGTCGATTAGTCGTAATCGTGACGGTTAAATCAAGGCCTTTTGCACGCGCTAACTTCTGTGTGATTGTCTGAACGATCCTCAGATGCTCTTCATTCAGATCGATAAGCACGACCTCAGAACCATCGAAATTTTCTCCTTGCTGGACAAATGAAGCCATAGTACCGGCAGCACGGGTACTGCCTCCACCAATATATGCCCATTTAATGCGAGCCACGCTCATCGCTCCTTTTATGTGTTCTACCTTGTTGAAACATAGTCCGATTATTGTTCATATTTAGTTTGCTCTTTCTCTTGCTCCATGCCTGACGCAGAATCTACCTCCTGATCGCTATAAAGAAAACAGTGTGTCCAATGACCTCCTCCAAGATTGGTACGTTTTGGGAAACGTTCGCTACATATTGGCATCGCATGTGGGCAGCGGGGATGAAAGCGACAGCCACCAGGAGGATTTATAAGACTGGGAATCTCACCTCTGGCCGGGAGTGTCCTTGCACTCTTTCCATCAGGTCCCAGTCTATCAGGATCGGGTGCAGCAGATAGTAATAGTTGGGTATAAGGATGCCGGGGTCTGAGTATTACCTCTTCACTTGGTCCTCCCTCAACCGACTGGCCTGCATACATAACAAGTGTATCATCAGAGAAATAACGAGCGCTCGCTATGTCATGAGTAATGAAAAGCAATGCAAGCTGTTCCTCGTCTTTCAGGCGCAAAAGCAAGTTTAGTATATCAAGACGAATGGAGACATCCAACATCGAAACTGGTTCATCGGCCAGTAACACCTTGGGCTGCGCCGCTAAAGCGCGAGCGATTGCAACACGCTGTCGCTGCCCTCCACTCAGCTGATGTGGAAACTTCGTAATAAATTGTCTGGCCGGACTCAAGCTAACACGATCGAGCAGAGTTAGTATTTGCTCTGTATCTTGAGCAGAAGTATGCGAATAACCATGCAGGCGCAAAGGTCTTTTCATATGGTAGCGAATGTCATGCACAGGATTAAGGGAAGAGAAAGGGTCCTGGAATACCAACTGAACATGATGATGGTAGGTTTTCAAGGCGGTCTTTCCATGATCCTTAACAGGTTCCCCACGAAACATAATTGTGCCAGAAGTAGGTTCAAAGAGGCGGGCCAGCATACGAGCCACGGTGGTTTTACCGCTGCCACTTTCTCCTACTAACGCCAGAACACGGCCAGGATAGAGTGATAGCGAGGTATCCTCAACCGCATGCACCATATCGTGCTTACCAAACAGTTTGAATTGTCGCAAAGGAAAATACTTACGCAGGTGTATCGCTTCCATTACAGCAGAGGTGATGGAATTTGTACTCATTGCATTTTTATTAAGCGCTATTGATGGTGTTTGTGCACCTATATTCTCTGCGTTCATGATCCCTGCCTCTTTCTGAGCATAGTCTCATAAATCAACCATCTCTCTTTTTTTTGTTGAGTTTAGTAAACTTAGGTTTTGGCTCCTTACGCAGACGCGGATTGGCGATTTCATCGATTCCGAAATTAATGAATGCGAGTCCCGCGCCCAGCACTGCAATGCATAACCCAGCGGGCAAGAACCACCACCAGGCCCCTAACAGCAACGCATCATTGTTGCCCGCCCAATAGAACATTGTTCCCCAACTTGTAGTAGTGACATCCCCTAAACCAAGATACTCAAGCCCCGTCTCTGCAAGAATAGCATAGATAATGGTTCCCAGGAGTTCCGCCGCTACAATTGCAATCAAATTCGGAAAAATTTCAAAGAAAATGATACGCAGCGATGACTCTCCGCTCGCCTTGGCAGCCTCCACAAATTCGCGATTGCGCATAGTAAGTGTTTGAGAGCGCAGCACACGCGCACCCCATGACCATCCGGTAATAACTGTCACAAAGCCTACCGTCAGCGGACCCTTATAGGGCAAAAAGGATGCCAGGACGATGGCCAATGGCAATGCTGGTAATACTAAAAAGACATTGGTTACCAGGGAGAGGAATTCATCAATCCAACCCCCAAAATAACCACCACTAAGCCCAACAATTACAGAGATGATCGTTGCCACGAGTCCAGTAACAAAACCTAGCATGAGTGATGTACGCGCTCCAACGACAAGCTGGAGGAAGACATCTTGCCCTGTTTGTGTAGTGCCTAACCAGTGTGAGACTGATGGTGGTGAGAGTATATCTGAACTGAAGCTATTAGGATCCTGCCTCAGAAATATAGGACCTAGCATGGCGATAAGTACAAAAAAGCTTAATATACCCAAACCAAATGCTACTTTGCGATTTAGCCTGACAAGGCGCCATACATCACGTAAGTGATGCACCTGGGTCGAAAACGCATTTATATCAGGCGAGGATAGACTTACCTCTTGTGTAGGGATACTCATAAATGCTCATTCCTTTACAGGCGTACACGAGGATCGAGTACGATATATATCAGGTCTGCCAAAAAGTTCGCGCCAATTACGGCAATTGCAATTATCAGAAAAAGACCTTGTATTAATGCATAATCAAGGTTCTCTACGGCTTGATAGAGTGCATAACCAACACCAGGATACGAAAAAACGATTTCTGTGAGCAATGCGCCACTTACAACAAACCCTAGAGAGAGTGCAAATGCAGTAGGCAAAATAGCATTGCGAGCAGCATACGTGAGCATAATCCGCCGTTGAGTGAGTCCTTTTGCCTCAGCCATTAGTACATAATCTTCCGATAACGTAGTGATCATCGCATTGCGCATACCGAGTAGCCATGCTGCTATAGAACTAATCACGATTGTGAAGGCAGGTAGCACTCCATGTTGGATAGCGCTGGAAATGAAGTCGGGACTCCATTCAGGGACTGTCGTGCTTGTATCATAGCCCCCGTTAATTGGAAACCAGTTGAGTAAATAACCAAGCATGTAAAGCAAAATGAGCGCCAGCCAGAAATAAGGAATTGCAGAAAAGAAAGTAAACAGCGGAGAGAACACAGCGTCAAGAGCTGAGTTACGTTTCCATGCAACAATCACTCCAAGTAGCGTGCCTATAATAAAACTGATCACCAGCGCAATACCCAGAAGCATGAGCGTCCAGGGAAGTTCCTGGCTGATAACCACAGAGACGGGTGTAGGAAAGTAGGTGATTGAGATGCCCAGGTTACCATGCAGCAGGTTGTTGAGATACTGTAAATACTGCGACCATAATGGATCATGATTGACTCCAAACGCAATCTCCAACGCATGTTGTGCTTGTGGTGAGATTTTCCCCCGCACTCTTGCCATCAAGGTTTCGGCAGGATTACCCGGAGCCAGGCGCGGAATAAGAAAATTCAGTGTGACTGCTGCCCAAAGAGCGACAAGGTAAAAGCCGATGCGACGCAATAGATAACGCATCTTGACTCCTTCCAGAAGTGTTTGACGATGGGATGGCCTTCAAGGCCATCCCACTTACTAGCCGTTCTACCCAATGTTACATCGGTAGTCTGGCAGTTAAAAGACTGGATGAAGGTTTAATAGAACAATCTCATCATCTGGGGCCATGAATGGTGAAGGTACAGCATACTGGTGATTCAGGTCAGGCCAGCCCGTGAAGTGAGCGGTGCTGTACTCGGACCAGTACGGCTCGTTTGTCAATGGAATGCTAGGCAAATTCTCAACCATGATCTTCTGGATACCTGCTATGGCTTGCTGCTGAAGCGTTGGACCGGTTGTGCTGGCAAACTGACTCAGTAACTGATCCGTGTTCGAATCGCTCCAGCGCTCAAAGTTCGTGTTGGCTTGTTGGCCAATAGGCGCGGTATTCGAGCTTCTTAGCAGCGAATCATAAAGGAAGTATGGTGTCGGACCTGGGAAAGTAAAGGACATTCCTACACTATAGTTTCCCATTTGCAGTGCATTGTAGTATGCATCGTACGCCATAGTGTTCACGCTCGCATTTATGCCAACGGCCTTGAGTTGACTCACCATGATCTGGCAATCAGTAATCCAGTCAGTCCACCCACTCACGACATTGATGGCAAACGAGAGCTTCTTGCCATTCTTGTCTGCATAGATACCATCAGCTCCTTTTGTGAAGCCAGCGCTTGTAAGTAATTGAGCCGACATGCTAGGATCTTGTGTAAAGGTGCTATTCGCATAGTCGGAGGAGAGGTAATCCTTGTTTGATGGCAATATCAGGCCGGTAGGACTGGCAACCGGCTCATAGCCACTCTCCCCAACTTTATTGAGCTGCTGGCGATCAATGGCATAGCTGATTGCCTGTCGAACGGGCAGTAAGTTGAAGGGATATTTCGCAGTGTTCACATACAGCATCACGATATCGCTGGGTGGAAACCAGTAGTGATTGTGAACTCGATCACGACTGATGTATGTCTGCTGGATATTTGGAATGTAAAGACCTGTCCATCCAATTTGGCCGCTATTAAGTGCCAGCTCAGCGCTTGTATTCGAATCGAAAGCCGGAAACGTTAATTCATTCACTTCGGGCTTGCCATTTTGCCAGTAGTTCGGGTTTTTGTCCAGAATGTAGATTTGGGGTGTGAATGATTTGAGTATGTAAGGACCTGTACCAATAGGGTTGGGATCCGCATACTGGCTCGCATCACCAACATTGCTATAATGGTGCTTGGGAAGGATATAGGTTTGTCCTGCTAGATACCAGAGGAGCGGAGTGAAAGGTTTGTTCAGTGTTACCTGTACTGTACTCGCATCGGGTGCACTTACGCTCTTAATGAATTGCCACAAACTATTCAAGTCCATGCCAGGATATTTCTTGAGCAGATTTAGCGTAAATACGACATCATCGCTGGTAAAAGGTTGGCCATCAGACCACTTCACTCCCTGTCGCAGGGTAAACGCAATGTTGGTGGAATCGCTTGAAAAATGATAGCTTGTTGCGAGCCACGGCTTCTCGCTCCCATCCAGGCGATTGAAATAGAGCAAGGTTTCATAGATCAAACCCTGCGCTCCGTAGTAAGTAGTGGTACTGACCTGATACGGGTTAAAGACCCTGGTATAGTCACCTCCTGTATTAGGGACAATTGAAAGAGGAACCTGCTTATGTGATACTTGAGTTTGCGAACCACCGCAAGCAGTAACAAGGACAGCAAAAACTAGCAGGATCGAAAAGGCGAAGAAACCCTTTTTGGTTTTCCGAGTAGATAAAGCGTGGGGAGCCATGAAGTTACCTCCTTAGTCAATAGTCTAATCCGAAGTCGTCATAATCGAAATATGATCGCCAGAACCACAAGATTCACGTACTACAAGACTGGTAGGGAGTTGAATGCGGATAGGCTGGCCATTTGTGGAGTGCGTTCTCCTTTCTACATCAGCAGTGAATGTGCCGGTTGAACTGGTAGTCTGATTGCCGTTTCCAGTAATATCAGGGGCGTCAAGCATAGACAACAAGAGCTTCATACCTTGCTGGCCCAACTCATAATTGGGCTGCCTGATGGTAGTAAGCGCTGGACGAACATGAGCGGATGGAACATCATCGTCAAAACCGACGAGCGCAATATCCCCTGGTACAGATAGACCATACTCTTCTGCCGCAGCGAGTACCCCATAGGCCATCTGATCTGTCGCTGCAAAAATAGCTGTGGGCCGTTTATCTGCCTGAAGTTCAAACAGTTTACTGGCACATGATCGCCCTGTAGGGGGCATAAAGTCACCCTTTTGTACCAGGTCAGGATCGGGAATGAAACCTGCTTCAAGCAGCGCTTGACGGTAACCATTGTAGCGTTCATGAGAGACAAGGTATTCATCTGGCCCCGCAATATGCGCGATACGTCGATGGCCAAGTTTAATCAAGTGACGAACTGCAATATATGCTCCAGTTACATTATCAGCTCCGACCCATGGCGTAGTCTGTCCTCGTTGATCATCAATTATGACCACAGGAAATCCCTGTTTATAGAGTCTTGTTAAATCCTGAGATGCCTCACCAGGATATACGGCTAAAAGGCCCGCAGTAAGCTGTGTTGCAAGTACTCGATTGATAACCTCGCTGCGGTCTTTTTTGAGGTCTGCATTATTGATACTGTAGAGAACTAGTTCATATGGAGTCTGTTCTATAACTTCAGCGACCCCTCGCATGAGTTCAGGAATTAATGGCCAGATCCACGAAGGAACTAGCATTCCAATCAAGCTACGACGGCCACTCGCCAGGCCGGAGGCTGGGATACTCGCAACAAAACCTTGTTCTTCAATAATATGCAGAATACGCTCTCGCGTGGCTGGGTCTACATCAGGCTTGTGATTCAAAACACGAGAGACGGTAGTCTTGGATACGTTTGCAAGGAGGGCAATTTCTTTAATAGTTGGCTTTCGTGCCATCAGTGCCATCTCTCCATATTACGAAATAATCTTCAGGTAACTCGATTTTAATGAAATCGGTAACGGAAACGGTTTCGGTACCGGTTACGAAAAAGTATACCGAAAAGAGTGGTAGAAGTCAAGGGCAATAAAAGAAGTTTTGATATAAGGGGTTGTGGGGAGAAGAGAGAAAGTGATAAGTTGAGGGAAAAGCGAAAAGGGAAGAGGAACGAAGGCATGGAGAGCCAGCAAGAGACCAACAAGGCGTCCGAGGAAATAAGTTCGGGAAAGATGCGAATGAAATGCTGGTGAAGAGCGGCAATATCAATCTGTGCGTACAAACGGCTCTTTGAACACTGGAAAAACCCAAAAAAGTCTGTATGGTTAGAGTGGTAATTAAAGCAAGTATCCCTGCAAGGATTAGTAAAGAAAGTGAGATAAAATCATGGATGAACTTATGGACACACATGAGGTAGTGGAATCTTGTGTTTCATGGAAAGGGCGGTGAGCTATTGCAAGCGAATATGGTAAAGCCGATCATGGCAAAGAAAGCCAGGACGATATTGACGGGTATTGAGTCGTGAGCCAAGTTAGAACGTTCATCCTTGCTCAGCATAGTACAATGAGTTCAACCATTAGATACCCGAGTGAATAGAACGTCTACATGGTTAACAGCCAAATAATGGCAAGGATTATTGTTGAGAAGCGAGGTATATACCTTGAGTGAGCTAGACGGGACACAAGGATCGACAAAGCTACGTCGGAATCGTCAGGCTGGTACACAAAATGTTACACACATATCTACATTGCAACGACCTGCAAATGATGATTGGGAAGCATGGGAAACCTACTGGAAAACACAAGGTCAACCGTGGCGTAGGCAGCCAGAGATTGATGAAGAGCGTCAAAGGTATCTTATTGAAAGACGAAGCATCATTCCTAACTTCGAAACAGACATTTTTCCCTTTAAAAATATCAAATTAAGCCGTGCAGATGTCGAGTGGCTTCTAGCTACACATGAAGACGGACGAGGCCCAGTTGATTGGAACGACGGAAGTCAACGTTAACGTAAGGGATTGAATTTAGGTTTTGCTCATTTCGCGGTGTAGGTTTATCTGAACTACCACTGACTAATTGTCAATTCAGGCAAGCCTCTTTAGAGGGTGTTGAACTCAACAGAACCCATTTAGAGGATGCCGATCTCAGAAATGCCCATTTAGAGAGGGCATGCCTCTACAGTACCCATTTAGAGGGCGCCGATCTCAGAAATGCCCATTTAGAGAGTGCGATCCTTAAACGCACTCATTTAGAGGGAGCTAATATTCAAGAGGCTTTTTTTGATAGCTTGACCTTACTGAATGAAAGTACCTTTGGTGATACAGAGTATGGCGCAGTTGCTATCGCTGATATACATTGGGGAAATGTGAATATTGCTGTAGTAGGTTGGTCAGCTATCTCAAAGTTGGGTGATGAAAAGAAATTTGGGTATGAATTTAAGTATGAACCTAAGTATATGACATATGAAAGAGCCGCACGAGCGTATCGCCAACTCTCCGTTGTGTTGCGAAATCAAGGACTCAACGAAAATGCAGCACGCTTTACCTATCGTGCTCAACTAATGCAACGTAAAATATTCTGGTATCGGCGCAAGTATTTGCAATACCTTGGCTCGCTCTTCCTCGATCTCTTATCAGGTTACGGCTATAAACCGTTGCGTTGTTTTGCTGCTAGCATGACCTCATTTCATGGACGCGGCTTTTTCCCTGGTAGTAGCATCACGCTTGACGATCCACTTACTGTCGTTGCCGCTCTTGAAGCATTTATCGGCTTACTCATTGAAGTCACCTTAATTGCAACGCTCACGCAACGACTGTTTGGGAGGTAGCTGACCTACACTTAACGATGAGGATTATAAAGCACTGCTTCATTACAATCCAAATGATGCAGTACATTTTTGTACTTTGCCAACTAACCTGTGAGTATCCACAACGATTTGCTCGGCACGAAAGCGACGTTTCTGAATACTGATGGGTCTTATAGTTGACCAGTAGCCGATCTCTCTGACTGCTCTACCTTTTTTACGGAGATTGGAAGTTTCAATAGCAAGGCAGCAAGTCGCCTGGTAACATTCTGCATAAGCTGTGGATGACGTCGAGGCAACTGAGAGAACATTCGCTGCTGTTCTGCCTCCTGTAAAAGCTCTTGATGATGAGATTGGGCCAGTTTATCATAAAGGTAAGGATTGAACATTTTGGATAGTTCCTTTCATTCTGCTTTTAGACATTTGTTTTTACATATATATTTCATTGAGTTATTCATCCCTATCTCAGGTATACAACAAAAAGACGAATTTGGCAGTCACGTACATCATAGAATGGTGGTGAAAAACTTCATACATATGTTGTCATGTTCTCTCGGCTTCTCATAGGTCACGAAATTGAGATAGTTAGAACGTTCATTCAAGTTTGACTCATCCTTATTCTATTTACATCTGGCAACCTTCGCTTTCATCAACTGGTGTGGGACATTGGAACGAGCCTATACAGGCGTATACCGAGCAATGGGACAACTATGTAGCTAACCTTATGCACCAGGATAGCCACTCAGTCATCAAAGTTGTGAGATATGGTTTGAACATAGTGTGTTTTCCGAATGAACACGGCGTAGAACTTGTTGAGCAACAAATAGCAAAGCAAGAGCAACGCAGGGAAACGACTTGACTCCTAGCAGCACGTGATGATACAATAAACTCATCAGAGAGTGCAAGGTAAGACCGATGATACTCAAGAAGTTACAGCAAGCCCCTGAACTCTCTACCGCCTGACAGCATTGGGTTATGCAGTGTCAATAGAGTCAGATATCACTCTATAGACTCGTAAGCGGGTTCGAGTCCCGAACAGGCAATGACCCTTTTACGTGAAAAGAAACCGCCGCGATATTCATTGAGTATCACGGCGGTTTCTTTATCATCTTCACATCGGTAATGCTCACCAAAAATACCGAATCTCCCACTAGAAGTTAACTACCTCTACACAGAAAGTTATTGACGATACGCATTTCGTGGGTTACACTTTTGGCTGTAGCTGGCATGGGGTTATGATGCTAGAGGCTCTTTCCTGTGCTTGAGGTCAGACTGGTATACGGGTTAACAGGCGTTTTGACAGGGGTAGTGGGTAGAATAACAAATGCGTCAGCTATGAAGATGCAAAATGTGATCATTCTCTCAAGACCAAACGATTTAGTATAACTACTACCATGGGAAATGTTGAAATGCAAAACATGAATAATATTTGGAGGAAAATATCCTCCTTCATTCGACCTCACAGGTTTTCCATCAAGCGCATTTTATTGGAGATTCTAGGCGGTATAGTGACGCTACAAGCTCTTGTTATACTCATTCTACAAGCTGTTTCAGTGATACGTAGACAAATCAGGCCTCGGGCATCTTTTCCACATTTACCCCTGGAAGAAGTAATAATTGGAGAGAATACCGTCCAAATTTATGATTATGGACATGATCTATACGAAGCTATGCTTAGCGCAATTGATGCTGCTCAAGAGAGTATTTATCTTGAAACCTATATTTGGAAAGACGACCAGGTAGGTCAAGAGTTTAAGCAGAAACTCACATGCAAAGCCAAACAGGGTGTGGAGGTTTATGTGATCCTTGACAGCTTTGCTAATACAGTGGTACCCGGTGAATTTAAGGTTTTTCCCACCAATATTCATGTACTAAAATACCAGTCATTTAATAAACCCTGGTATATCTTCGATCCTCGACGCTACGCATTGGATCACCGTAAGATACTTGTCGTAGATGGTTCAACTGGTTTTATCGGTGGCTTTAACCTGGGAAGCCTCTATGAAAGAACCTGGAGAGACACACATCTGCGCATGAAAGGTCCGGCCACGGCTCATCTCGCACAATCTTTCATCGACTTTTGGAATCAACACGCTCCCAATAAGGATCATATTTCACGACATTACCCCAGGCGTTTCGATCCCCTCATTAATCTCCGTGGAACAAGCGCATTACGGCTCACTTTTCCTATTCGCGACATGTATATCGAAGCTATTGACAAAGCGGAACGCTCTATTCTCCTTTCCAATGCTTACTTTGTACCTGATCGTGCTTTGTTGGGAGCGCTTAAAGCTGCAGCACGGCGTGGAGTGGATGTAGAGATACTCGTACCTTGGGTTTCAAATCATGTGATTGTTGATTGGTTAACCCGAGGTCATTTTGCAGAATGTCTGAAAGCTGGCATACGTATTTTTGGCTATCGCAATATGCTCCATGCTAAAACATGCACTATTGATGGAGAATGGTCAACCATTGGAACTGCCAATCTTGATCGCCTGAGTTCTGTTGGCAATTATGAGATCAATGTAGAAATCTATAGCAAAAAGTTGGCTAATCAGATGGAAAAGCTATTTAAGTGTGACAGATCTAACTCATTTGAATTGACGCTTGAACAATGGCTGAAACGCCCCTGGTATGCCATACTGAGCGAAAGGATCCTGTCTCCTTTACGCGCACTTTTGTAATGTTACTTGATGATACCGTACTGGACTTTCATAAGCAAGATACGCTGCACAGATTGATTAATACGGTCCAGGGTCAACTTGCCTTGCTGCATAGCCTGCTTGAGCGCTGTCACCACGACTGCAACCTGATTAGCGCTATATGGCCCCTCAACCAGATCATCACCGGCAATAATAGATAGCACAGCAGCCTGGCTCAATGTCCATTTATCACTTATACCTTGCATATAAAGACCATCGGTGATCACAACTCCATCATAACCCAATTGATTTCGAAGGAGATCATTGATGGTCTTTTGAGAAAGTTCGGCTGGAAGTGTAGGATCAACTGCCGGCATCAGTACATCTGTAGACATTATCATAGCCGGATGATACTTCTGGATCATCAATTTATAAGGAGCAAGATCAACGTTCTCTAAATCCGCCAGACTTCTATTTACTCTCGGTAACCCGGCATGGGGATCCGATGTTATAGCTCCAAGCCCCGGGAAATGCTTTAGACAGCCTACAACGTTATTCTGCTGTAATCCATTTAAGTACGCTCCCGCATATGAAGCAACTGTGAGCGGGTCACTTCCAAACATGCGTGATTCCAGAACAGGAGGATCGACTGTATGCACATCGACAACTGGCGCGAGATCAGTATTTATTCCCAATTGCAGCATCCATTTTGCAGCCAAAGATCCTTGGTTATATGCAATCTGTGGATTTCCTGATGCAGCAATTTGGGCTGCTGAGGGCAAATAGCCATGGAACACATATAACCTGTTTACAAGACCACCTTCTTGATCAGTGCCAATCAACAAAGGAATTTGTGCATCACTCATCGTTTGGTGTGAAAATTCAGCCACGTTGCCGATGATGTTATAGGGCGGCTTAAAGTTATGATTGCTTTCCTGATACAAAAACCCTCCAACATATTGTTTCGCTACCATATATTGAAGATCTGTGCTAGCATAACTATTTCCGATATACTCTACAATAAGTAGCTGGCCTAGTTTCTGATCAAGTGTCATTCCTGTCATTATCTGCTGCACTTTGGCTAGTTGGGCCTTTAGTGGACTTTCAGCGTTACTATCTGTCTTTAGTCCAGTAGGAGACGGGGTAATTGATGCTTTGGGAAGAATTTGAGTTGGGTGTGATATAGTGGCAGAATCAAAACCGCTTAAAGGATTAGAGCAACTTGAGAAAGAGAGTAGTATATAACACAGCAGAAGCATCAAAACGGTATTATTTGGCTTGCTTACCGGGTACCTGCGTCGCCAAATCAAATACCAACTCTGCTTTACCATGCTATAGGCTCCTAAAAATGAAAGAATTTCTATCTTCGATTGGTATAAACGAGTAATAGTTACTCGTTAAAAAGAACGTCACAAAGTTAGTATCAGTAACGTAGAATGGTTTTCGGCTAGTTTCTCACTGGTCTATATGTTTAAACATCATCTATTTTTGATCTTCACTCAAAATATGCTATACTCATTAGCAATAATAGAATTAACCGCATCGCATGCATAATTCTCACTGTTTTCATGCGTATCTCTACCATCTCACATACCTTTAACAAGAACTTGTACTCAAGTCACATCCGCAGTTAATTCTCAAACAATTTTTTGGTAGGAAAGAGTATTCATATTATGAGTACATCTAACATGCCCGGTGAAATAGGCAATGATCGACTATCCAGGACGATCAACAAGCGGGTCATGTTAATCATCGTGCTGAGTACCATACTTATTATGCTTGGCTCGATTACCTTCACCAGTTTTACGTATTGGAAAATGACACCATCATCTTTACCTCCAAAAACTCCTGGGACCACACATACTTTTAGAACGGTATATACACATACACCAACCCCAAAACCAACTACAATCTCTACACAAACAACTGTACATGCTCCAATGTTAAACTACCCACTTTTCAATGGTAATACTCATATTCCAGAAATTGCTTTGACCTTTGACGATGGACCCAATCCATTTTATACACCTCAAGTCCTTACCATTCTTCAGCAATATAGAGTAAAGGCTACTTTTTTCGATGTTGGATATTTGGTCGCAGATTACCCGAATATCGTTCGTCATGAGTTTAGTCAGGGGAACATTGTTGCCAATCATAGTTGGTCACATCCAGTACTAACCCATCTCTCTGCACAGGCTATTCAGTCTCAGCTCACTTCCACTACTAATATCATTCAAGCTACAATCGGAGTACGACCAACCTTTTTTCGCCCACCTTATGGGATAATTAATAACACTGTATTAGCGCAAGCCAAAAAACTTCGCTATACAACCGTTTTGTGGGATGGATCGGCAACAGATTGGAATTTACCGGGAGTTTATGCCATAGTCAATAGAATTCTCTATTATGCTCGAGATGGCGCCATTCTCCTATTACATGACGGAGGAGGAAATCGTGCGCAAACAGTAGCGGCATTGCCCATTATCATCGCGACCCTAAAAAGTCGCGGATTTAAATTTGTAACGATACAGCAATTAGTCGATGATTTAGTAACGCCTTCATCATAACTGGCTAGGAACGATAGGCTTGATCAGACCTATTAAAAATCTGCAAATCCCTACAATTACTACTATTACACCGACTCCCACAATAAAGCCACCGATGGAATAAGCCCCAGAATGGAACGATAAACCTAAGGCAATGATAATGATACCTGCTAGTATCACTATCATTCCGCTGCGGGTGAATTTGCGCTTTTTCCGCTCCTCAACTGCCTCCAAAATCTCAGGGTGTTCAGCAAGTTCTCTTTTCACAAGCTCTTCTGGATCTGACAGCTCTTGTACGTTTGGCTGTGCTGCTATCTCTTCACTTTCTCTGTCTAACATAGTAAGACTCCTTTCCTCGTGTTGAGGGGTAAACTCCCTTACCTTGTTACACGAAAAACACGGCTAAATGGATACTCTCACGCTTACACTCGTTACCACTGCATGCGCGCCAATAAATGATTTCTACGACTTGAGTCATAAAAATGCTTCTTAGAGATATAGAAGCAGTCACATATTACTTTTTACGAGCTATTAACTCCTGTGCGATAAAGCTCGCAACTGAGGTTGCAGAAGAACCTGGCCCAAAGCCAGCATCATATCCTAGCTCCTTGGCAAAAGAATTCGAAATGCGCGGCCCGCCAACAATAAAGAGATAGCGTTCTCGCACCTCTTCAGCCTCGGCCAATTCAATCAATTTGGTCAAATTATGAATATGTACATTTTTCTGCGTCACTACTTGAGAAACAAGTATAGCCTCTGCCCTTTCCTCCTCGGCACGCCTTAACAAGGCTTCACAGGATACTTGTGCTCCAAGATTCAATGCGCGAAACGTTGGAAATCGCTCCAGACCATAGTTTCCAGCGAATCCTTTCGCGTTGAAAATGGCATCGATACCTACAGTATGCGCATCACTTTCGATGGCTGCTCCAATTACAATTACTTGCCGACCAAGATGTTTCTCGATTAGCTCATTGACTTCATGGAAATCTAACTCGTTATGTGCTAGATCGTCCACTAGAATTTGTTCAGGGTCAAATGTATGCAAACAGGCCCCATAGATGACAAAGAAAGTAAATGCCTTATCGATGCTTTCAGCATGCGCTACCAATGGATTGCTGATACCCATGAGCATTGCATAGCGCCGTGCTGCCTCATGTGCACGAGCGTTCAATGGCAATGGGAGTGTGAAAGAAAGTTGCACTATACCATCATTAGCTGTGTCACCATAGGGCCTGATATTCATAGCTCTTTACCTCTGATTAGCTTTGTTTTAAACGTACATGTCCTACGATGTACTACGGTGTTGGAGATACTGGAGTACATGCGCCCGAAGGTGTTATCACTTGCGAAGATAATACATTAGGACTGGTAGTAGTAACCTGTCCAGATCCTGGGAATGCACCACCATTCGGTGGAAGCGTCCCAGAAGCAGGAAACTGAAACTGAATGCTGGTTTGTCCCGGACTGATTTGTTTAACTCCTGTCTTACTAGTATGTCCACCATCTGTAGTATACGTATATTGTACGGCACCTCCCGGACCTTTGGGAAGAACATTGAAAGTAGCAGTATAGGTCACATTAAGTTGTGTACCACAAGACATTCCCGTAATTGTGAGCGGACTTACTGCCATATCGATAGTAGTCACCTGGAATGGTACCGATGTAGGCGTTGGAGTTGGTGTCTTGCCTGGTGTAGCCGTAGCTGTAGGCGTTGGTGTCGGCGTAACTCCAGGTGTAGGAGTCAATCCAGGTGAAGTATTGTTCCTCTGTCCTAGAACATAAAATAAGCCACCTACGAACAACAATAATAACACAGCAGCGACCACAAGACCAATAACCAGGCTGGTATTTAGACCTTGCGTGGTATCCTCCGGAGGTTGAGGTGGCCCCCCAACCTGACCTGGCACCTGCTGATGATAACCACTAGCAGCATAAGGAGATGGTGGAGTTGGCTGCACATAGCCCTGACCTTGAGGAGGATAGGGCGCTTGTTGTTGAGGAGGCAAAACCACGGGTTGCTGGGGCTGAACCTCATAAGGTTCAGTCTGACCAGAAGCATTCGCTTGATCAGGCGGAAATGGTTCAAACTCCCCAGGCTTTTGAACAATTGGCTCAACGTATTGGGCTCCGCAGCGTGGACAACGTGTTTCGTCTAGAGTCAACGAGGCTCCACAATTATGGCAGATTCGATACTGACTTCTCATGATAAAGTTCTCCTATAATTGAATCTTAAATACAGTGAAAAGCTCCAGGAAATCAGCAGAATTGTAACGTTTTACCCCTGGAATACATTCACACTCTCATACTCTAATACATTTCTCAAAGCTCTACAAGGTCTTTGTGATATACTAAACTCAGGCAAGCTGTCACAACCCGAAAGGACGACCATTATGGCAAATCAGACCGAGCAAATGGACGTAATCATTATTGGAGCAGGACACAATGGACTTGTCGCAGCGGGTTATCTTGCTCGAGCAGGAAAAAAAGTCGTTGTGCTTGAGCAACGAGATCGCGTTGGAGGGGCTTGTACACTCGAAGAACCTTTTCCAGGGTTCACTATGTCACCATGTGCCTACGTCGTAAGTCTGTTGCGGCCTGAGATCATTCGTGACCTTGAACTTCATCGCTATGGCTTTGATGCTTATGTAAAAGATCCCCAAATGTTCGTTCCCTACCAGGATGGCACCTATCTGTTTTTCCGTGCCAGTACCGAAAAAACCATCGAGAATATTCGCAAACTCTCACCGCATGACGCAGAGGCTTATCCCAAATTCTTGCAATTTTTTGATCGCGCCTCAGAGATTCTCAACCCTATTTTGCTTGAAGAGCCTCCAAGTGTGGCTGATCTCGCGGCACGATTTCGCGGTGAAGATGAGGAAATTTATCGCTACTTGATGTTCGGTAATCTTTATGATATGTTAGCCGACTATTTTGAATCCGATTATCTGCGAGCTGCTTTTGCGGGTCAGGGTGTAATTGGTTCATTCATCGGGCCAAAGACACCAGGCTCCGTTTATGTCATGTGGCACCACATGTTTGGGGAGGTGAACGGGGTGCAGGGTATGTGGGGCTACGTTCGAGGTGGCATGGGTCGTATTAGCTTTGCTCTAGCTGCATCTTCAGAGGCACATGGCGCGACAATCCGCACTGACACTCCTGTATCCAAAATCCTTGTCCACAATGGACGCACAGAAGGCGTGCGCCTTGAAAATGGGGAAGAGTTGCGAGCCAAAGCCGTTCTATCGAACGCAGACCCTAAGCGCACTTTCTTACAATTTTGTACAGATGCAGGTCTGGATAACGACTTTCTTAAACGCATCTCACATTTCAAGACTGCTAGCGCTGTGATTAAGCTCAACATTGCGCTCAAGGAGTTACCTGATTTCAAGTGTCTCCCAGGTACAACATCTGGCTTACAGCATGCAGGATCGCTTGATATCACCCCAACACCAGATTGGGTGCAAGAGGCGTACGAAGATGCGGCAAGAGGCAAACTGTCCCAAAAGCCATATATTGAAGCTTACATGCAATCTGCTACGGATCCATCAGTAGCTCCCACTGGCTTCCACACTATTTCGATGTTCTGCCAATATGCTCCCTATCATCTCAAAGGTCGCGAGTGGTCAGAAGAAGTCAAGAATGAGATGGCAAATCGCATTATAGCAACCTTGACCGAGTTTGCGCCTAATTTCGCCGACTCCGTCCTTCACTGCCAGGTACTCAGTCCGTTAGATATCGAGCAGCGTTATGGTATGCCCAACGGAAACATCTTTCACGGTGAAATCACACCTGATCAGCTCTTTTCATTGCGTCCAACGCCGGAATGCGCACGTTACCGCACCCCCATTGAGAACCTATACCTGTGTGGTTCAGGAGTTCATCCAGGTGGTGGTGTTATGGGTGCCCCTGGTCACAATGCAGCGAAGGCGCTCTTGAGCGATTGGGAGAAAAAGTAAGCAGGAACAATGTTCTTTAAAATAGCCGTCGTGCAATTTGCAATCGATCAGTTTAACCCTCAGAGGAGTCTCGCAAGGGCCGAACAATTCATAGCGGAAGCATCGACAGAAACCGATCTCATTGTATTCCCTGAAGATTTTATTTTGGGACCACTCAGTGGAATAAGTGAGTATGCTGACTATGATGGACATTACATTGCAATTTTTCAGAAGCTTGCCTCAAAATATCACATCGATATCGTACCTGGCTCTATCATCGAGGGCGATCTTACGGGCTTATACAACACAACTTATTATATTGATCGTAGCGGAGAAATTCGGGGCAGGTACCGCAAAGTAAACTTGTGGCTCCCTGAGCGAAGTTATATTACCCCTGGAAGCAATGTTTCTGTTTTTGATACAAGGTTTGGCAGAGTAGGCTTGATTATTTGCTGGGATTTGATGTTCCCAGAAGTGTTCAGGGCCATGGTAATGGAAAGGGTAGAGATCGTCATTTGCCCAAGCTACTGGTGTTATGAAGATGCAGGGAAGGGCATAGTGCATGATCCAGATTCTGAAGTAAAACTCGTTAATGCATTATGTATTACCAGAGCATTCGAGAATGAGATTGTACTCGTCTACGCAAATGCTGCTGGAAGATTAACCGACGGAGAAAACACTGAAACACTGATTGGTCAATCCCAGGTTACCGTCCCATTCAAAGGTGTGCTCAAGTCACTAAGCCACAATAGAGAAGCGATGTTCTTTCAAGAGATTGATACAGCAATTTTGGCAGACGCCGAAGAGGCTTATGAGATCAGAAAAGATTTACAGAAAGGCATATTCGGTTGAGTCCCAGTTGCTGGCTTAACCAACCGAAAGCATATTTGTCCTACATAGCATCTAACATAGCTCGGATGAAAGGAACTGCGACTGACAGCCAATCAAAAGTGCGAGTCCAGGTCACCCACTCTTGCTGTGAAGGCCATCCAGGTTTGTAGCGAGGGATCATCTCTTTCGGCATCACCGTCGCCCACTTCACACCCTCACCTAACCCTCCGGGAGTGATTCGAACCATGATATTAAATACATTCTCATTGGGCAGCTTCTTTTTCCAATCAGGCATCGTTTTCAATGCAGCATCTCGTCGCCAGATACTGAACAGTGTAGGATCTTCGGGCGCACCGCTCTGCGAAAGTTGTAGCGTCACAACCTGCCCTACTACAGCAGAACGTTCCCACTCAGGAAAACGCATCCACACAGAATAGCGATACTCATGAAGTCCTGCCGCAGTAATAAATGTACGGTATCCATCACGTTCAATACGACGCTCTGTATCACTTTGCCAGATGCGAACCATAGCATCCAGACGTTTTTTCTTCTCTTCTACACCCAGATTCGCATAAGGCCCAGTATCAGGCGGGTACTGTCTTGCTTGCATGCATAACTTCCAATCCAACTTGGAAATGATCTTCCAACCATGCCGTTAAATCATGTGCTAGTGGCGCAACAAACGTACGCAATTGATTGTCAGGGTAGTACCTGAATTCAAGACTATATGCGTGCAAAAATTGCCGCTTCATAGCTGCAGCCGACGTGCCTACCTCAGCAGGTGGCGAATAGGTTGTATCTCCAACAATAGCATACCCGAATGCAGCCAGGTGAGCGCGTATCTGGTGAGTGCGACCAGTTACTGGCTGTGCTTCCAAAAGTATAAACTCACCCTCAGCGGCCATAACTTTGATATTAGTCTGGGCTTGCTTTCCACCAGGTCCGACAATACAACGTCGGCGATCACCCGGGTCGCGTTGCAGCGCACCATCCAGCATGAATTCGTTTTCTCCATTGAATGCAATATTAGTCAATGAGCCAAATTGTATAGCATCAATTTCATCTTGCCCTTTCATGATCATAAAAGGCGCGCGCGGTCTTGCCCAATCTGGTGCTCCTCTTTGTGCAACAGCCAGGTATCGTTTAACTATACTATGCTCATGAAACTGGCGAACGAGGTGACGCCGTGAATGTTCAGTACGTGCAAGCGCCACAACCCCTGAAGTATCTTTATCTAAGCGGTGCAACAAACACGGTCTGGGTAGCAAACCATCCTCTTTCCACATTCTCTCTAGTCGTTGTTTGCGCAGCATTACCCGTACTTGCTCTGGAGCACCTACCCACTCTGGCTTATCAGGCAGTTCAGGTGGTTGCCAATCATCTCCACCCTGCTTCTCAAGATATTCCAAAATCGCATCCCACATCGTTCCATCAGTATGTTTATACGTCGGATGAATAACAAGACCTGCTGGCTTATTAACAATCAGCAAGTGGTGGTCTTGATATATTACAGTTATTGTCGTCTGTTCCATAGTTATGAGTATAGAGATCAATATGATTATGGTCAATAGATTCACGGCTATAGGAAATAATTTATGCTGATTAACAAAATAACCCAGTCATCAAACTGCTTCATCTCCCAATACCTGAGTCACGTATTTTGTAAGTAAAACGTGTAACAGACGGGTTCCTCAACATAACCATCCCGAAATTAATGAGTTCGAAAACAAATTAGAAAGAGAGATTATAGCATGCAACATAAAATACTCGATGGTATGCGTGTCGCAATCATCCTTTCCGACGACTTTGAACAGGCTGAAATGACCGAACCCAGAAAAGCACTGGAGCAGGTGGGAGCAACGACTGTTCTCATTTCTCCCAAGCCCGGACAAGTCACTGGGATGAACCACGATGTCAAGGCTGATTCTTTCCCTGTCGATATGACATTGGATCAAGCTCAACCCAGCGATTTTGATGCTGTAATGCTACCGGGTGGAGCATTAAATGCTGACTTTTTACGCCTGAATCCTAAAGCACAGGACTTTGTGCGGCAATTGGATAGCCGCGGTAAACCTATGGCAGTCATTTGCCATGCACCCTGGTTACTAGTATCAGCAGGCCTTGTTAAAGGTCGTAGACTAACCAGCTATCACACAATTCAGGATGATATTCGGAATGCTGGAGGTAACTGGGTTGATCAGGAAATGGTGCGTGATGGCAATTGGGTTACCAGTCGAAGCCCTAAGGATTTGGCAGTATTTAATCCTGCAATGGTTTCGTTGTTCGCAGAAAGCAAGACAAAGACTCTACAGCGCTAAGGTACATGTAAAAACTCCCAAATAGTACAGGATCGAAAAAGTTGCTTTCCTTGGTTAGCATATGAAAGCGAAATCAGGGAAAGCAACTTAATGTATGAAAGCATTTTCCCTCTTTTCAGGCATGGTACAATATTCACAATAATTAACAGTTCAATTCATCTCGATATATTTTATTGTCAGGTATGTGTAGAGGAGGTACGATGGCTTTCGTACATTATCTAAAAAAACCGGAGCTGCGTAATCCTGTGGTCATAGCTGCTTTTGCAGGCTGGAACGATGCTGCGGATGCTGCCACGACAGCCGTGAAATTTTTAATCGATCGGTGGAAGCCTTTAAAGTTCGCTGAAATTGAGGCAGAGGAATTTTACGTTTTTACTGAAACCAGGCCCACGATCTCCGCTAAAAAGGGGGTATTGCGTGCAATTTCATGGCCTTCAAATCACTTTTTATCCCTAATTACTCCACAATTTGAACGTGATATCATTCTTTACCTGGGTGTTGAGCCTCAACTTAAATGGAAGACTTTTACTTCTAGCTACCTTGATGTCTGCAAACGCTTCAACGTCTCGGAAGTTTTGCTGCTTGGCGTTTTTCTCGCTAACATACCGCATTCTATGGATGTTCCAATCTCCGGATTTTCATCTAACTCCGAGAAGTTGGATCGTCTCCTTGAAATCGATGTTCACAGTTCACGTTATGAAGGCCCTACCGGTATGATTGGCGTTTTGCATGACACATTTCGTCGTGCAAACATTCCTGTTTCAAGCCTATGGGCTGCTGCCCCTCATTACCTTGCAGCGACACCTAATATCAAGGTCACTGCCGCTCTACTTACTTACTTGAACAATTTCCTTTCGTTTAATCTAGACCTGGGTGATATCCAGGCCGACGCTCAACGTTTCGAAGAGCAAATAACGATGCTGGTTGAACGCGACCCTGAGGCAAGTGCGTATGTTCACAAATTAGAAGAGCAAGTGAGCGAAATATCTGATGATGAAGGCGAACACGAAGATGATGAAGATGAAGTGCTCATTAATCCCGATAAGCCTGTAGGCACAGGCCCATTACCTAGCGCAGACTCCTTAATTCGTAGTGTTGAAGAATTGCTTCGTAAGGAACGTGAGAATAATCAACAGAGATCCGATTTTGAAGAGGAAGATGAATGAGCCGGGACCTGATTCGCATGAGCGATGAAGAGATACATGCATTTCTTCAGGAGCAACGCACACTTCAGATAGCCACCATCGATCACGACGGATGGCCACACCTGGTAGCAATGTGGTATGTGGTGATTAATGACCAGGTAGTGTTTTGGACGTATGCGAAGTCCCAAAAGATTGTCAACCTACAGCGGGATGACAGGCTTACCTGTCTTGTCGAGACAGGTGAAAGATATAGTGAACTACGGGGAGTCCAGATTAAAGGTCGGGCAATCATCAGCAATGACTACGAAACTGTCCGGCGTATTGGCGCGATCATCTGGGAACGTTACAATGGCTCCTTGAATGACACTTCACGCCAAATGGTCGCAGCACAGGCAGCGAAACGAGTGCTGGTTTTTGTGGAACCCGCAGAGATCGTCTCGTGGGATCACCGGAAGCTAGGTGGTAGCTATTGATGCTAAGAGGAGCTTGCATGACCAAAAATACTGAAGCCAGGTACATCTTTCTCTAAAAAGTGATCGACCTGGCTGGAAACTTTTATAAATCCTGGCCAGATCGATCAGTCAACGCTTTCGGCATCAGGGTTTCTTGTCTTTTTCTGCTTATTAATGCAACGAGGCGCTCAAGACTGAAATTACGGCAACGACGACCAACAGCAAGAATATTGCTGTAGCTAACATGCTTCCCCTTACATATCGAGCACCTGTATCGGTTGACAATCCAAGATTGATATCAGACTGTCCAGCGCCTGTAGTCACTTGAATTGGCACAGATCTCGCAGTCAAAGTGCGTAAACCGTTTGCTCCTCTGAAGCGACCAAATCCAAGAGCGCCATGTGTGTAAAAGTACAATGTAACCATCATACCTACAATTATCAACCCTGCAAGCCCACCTACAAAAGCCAGAGCGATTAGAATAGTGTCCATAGCTTTTTCCCTGTTGAGCTATTCAGCTCAGATATGTGATACGTCACTCTATACTTGTATGACGCATCACATTCGGGAAACTAAAAATTCAGTCCCCAGATGCTTTTGCTGAATACATGCATCTGATTCCCGAATTCGATCTAAGCTAAAGTACTAGTGTCACTTTGCGCTGTTTACCGTCTCTCAAGAAGCTAACGGACACTTTCTCACCAGCTCTGAACCTTCGTACTATACGCTGCAAATCTCTTGGCTCCGTTATGGATTCATTTGCCGCAGAGATGATCACATCAAGGCGTTTGAGTTCGGCGCGATCTGCAGGCCCGCCACGACGGATCTCCAATAGTTCCATACCATATTGCTGTGCTAGCTTGAGAGTTTGACGCAATTTTGCATCGATGCGTACGCGCATGCCACCAACACCCATCGAAACACCCGTAGAGGTCGCTTCGTGCTTCTTGTTAATACGTGCAATGGCCGACTTGACAGCATCCAGGGGAATGGAAAAGCCAAGACCCTGGGCAAGAGGCATCATAGCAGTTGTGATTCCAATCACACGACCCATACTGTCAACAAGCGGCCCACCTGAATTGCCAGGGTTAATTGATGTATCTGTCTGTATTAGATTGGTCATTTTGCGCATGCCAGGAGCTTCCAAAGTGCGTCCCAAAGCGCTAATAACTCCCGCTGTCACCGTCCAGTTTAAACCATAAGGATTCCCAACCGCAATTACCAACTGTCCTACTTTTAAAGGAACACGGCCCAGTTCGGCTACTGGTAATCGATCAGCACCGATGCGTAATACAGCAACATCTATTTCAGTATCTCTACCAACAAGGCCCGCATCGAATGTACGTCCATCAGCTAGCGTCACACGTATGCGTCGTGCATTTGCAACAACATGGGCATTAGTGAGGATTTGACCATCAGAGGCAAAAATGAAACCGGAACCTAAACCACCGCCAAACACTGTTCTGACCAGGCGACCACCCTCACGTTCTATATCAATGCGTACTACAGCAGGACCTACGCGTTCAGCTGCACCAGTTACAGCGTTCGAATAAGCATCTAATGCTTGCGCATCTCTTTCATTCATACTCATTTATGGGATAGTACTTTCTTATGGAACCCATCTGATAACACAAGCGTGCAAGGCAACTGCTCAATGAGCTTGATCTCTATTCTATCACATGTAACATTTTTTACTGAGGTTCATCTATATATCCTCTGCTCAATGAGAAGCTCTTCAGATGCTCAACTACTCCAATTCCCTCCCGGCGAAACCTGCCACGCGTGCCAAAGCGCATTATCCGAGCCACCTACGAAAGCCTCTAGCCGTCCATCGGTATTCTCTATCACAAGAGGGCCAACGGAAAGGATTACAGATTCGGTTGGCATACCAAGTGAGTCCCAACTCCCCCACACCCCACCGGGCATTATCTGCCAGATATGCCAGAGCGCGCCGTCAGAGCAAATGTTGAAAGCCTCTAGACGTCCATCCTTATTCTTTCTAACAGAAGGAGCAGATTGAACGTTCGCTGTAGGAGGATTGCCCAATGAGGCCCAATTACTCCAGGGTCCATTCGGAACCGATTGCCATAAATGCCAAAGTGCGCCATCCGTCCCGACTGTAAAAACCTCGAGTCGCCCGTCATCATTCTTCCTCACGAATGGTATAAAAAAAGCGTTCGCAATAGGAGGTTTGCCCAATGAGAACCATCCACCCCAGGTCCCACCAGGCGTAGCTTGCCACTTATGCCAAAGTGCGTTATCAGAACCAATAACGAAAGCTTCCAGGCGTCCATCTTCATTCTCGCCTGCCACAGGATAGCTAATAGAGTTCGTACCTTGTGGCGTCCCCAAGAATCCCCACGTGCTCCAGGTTCCATTTGGTTCGATCTGCCAGATATGCCAGAGTGCGTTGTTAGACCCCGCCATGAATACTTCTAAACGTCCATCGGAATTTTGATGCACATTGATAGTAAGGATTAAATCCACCCCAGTTGGTTTGCCCAATGAGGCCCAGGCACTCCAGGTTCCATTCGGTGCGACCTGCCAGATGTGCCAGAGAGCACCATCAATGCCTGTACAGAACACCTCTAAACGACCATCTTTATTCGCCGTTACAGCCGTATAGCCATTAAGGCCAAGTAATGGCTGACCCAGAGATGCCCAGTTACCCCAATTCGTCCCGAGGGTAGTTTGTTTACGATGCCAGAGTGCTTTGTCAGAAGCAACAGTGAAAATCTCCAAGAACCCATTGGCGTTCTTTCCTACTCCAAGATCTGTTTGAGCGTTCCAACCTGGAGGTGAGTCTAGCGAGGTCCAATTGGCCGTTACCATAACTATTTCCTTTCTCTAAAATAGGTATCGACCTTATGAAGCTTGTAATGCCTCAGTTATCGCAGAGATAAGAGCTTGTAGTTTAAATGGCTTCCACACCACCCAAGAACGAGGAGCAATACTTAGCGCTTGATTTACTTCATTTTCTGTGGCCGCTGTACAAAAGATCAAAGGTAAGGAACGAGTATTTGGATGTGTTTTTAGGTGGTGTAATAACTCAAAACCATTCATATCTGGTAAGTGTAAATCAAGAATAAGTACTTCTACAGGTAAATTTGGCCGTGACGGTTTCACCGGTTCGTTGAAAAACTGGCTACCATTACTCTTATACCCCGTCGGTATTGCAAAAAGAGCATTCAGACATTCCTCGGCATCTTCATAAAGTATGACTTCATGGCCAGCGAGATTCAACATAGTAATGCAGAGTTTTGCTATGCGGGAATTATCCTCAAGCAAGCCTATACAAGCCATAAAAGTATACTACTCTTTCCAATTGTAATTTTCAACGTTATTTTCTGAATTGTAAGGTTTAGTTCTATATACTGTCAAGGTCACAATTGTCAAAACTTATCTCTCGACGCAGAGACACAATTGCTGTACAATCTGATACGTGCAGAAATAAAAAATACTTTACCTGAACTTTGAGATGGCGAATGAGTGAAAACCAAAATTCAAAGCAATATCCTATAAGCACAGTGCGCTTCGGAATAGGAAAAGAACTTCGGCTTTATAACGACGAGTTGGTGGCTACAGGATCGGAAGAAGATAAAGAATTACATACACAACTCCAGGCAATCAAGCGATTGACTTTGATTCCAGGTGATCCAAACCCTTCTAAACTGATCTTGATGGCAGATTTGGACGATGATACAACTATCATTCTTGCTGAGGGCATGTCAAACGCGCGTGACTTTCGAAAGATGCTACCGCATATCATTGAACTCAACCCCGATCTTCAACTTGACCCTCCCGATATGTCAGAGCAGTTGCGCCAGGCCTTGAACACCCGACGTGCATGGACCCTTACCTGCTATGGCTCTTTCATTCTAATCTGTATCATGCTCTATGTACTTTATCTCGTTGTAGCTTTTATTGGATCACACCACTAATAGTTGTTATCGAAAGGATCTCTATGCCTTCACCAAATGAAATTATTCCTGTCTTTGAGATGAGTACGGATGAGCGTATACGTGTATTTCGACGGACATCCCATGGCTTGAAGGAATACGAAGGAATGGAAGTTGATGCTTATATTGTGATTACAGATCGCCATGTCATTGTCCTCGACACGTTGCTGCGCCCAGAAGACGTCTCTTTCATGATGCAATCAATCAAGAACGAACTGCGCGGGCGATCCTTGCTATGTATCGATAGTCATGCTGACTGGGATCATGCCTGGGGTAATTGCTACTTTACTGGAGAAAATGTTGCTCCAATTATTGCGCATGACCATTGTTTAACACGACTGCAATCAACGGAGGCACATATTGAGTTGCTTGAATTTCAACAGCTTAGTTCAACTTTTAAGAACGTTTTCTTGTTGCCACCTTCAATGACCTTCAAGCAGCACTTTACTATTCACGACAGTAATTTGACCATCGAGTTATTGCATGCTCCAGGACACCATCTTGACCAGATTGTAGCTTGGATACCCGAACTACGTCTTCTGCTAGCTTTTGACGCAGTTGAAAAACCTTTGCCTATTATCGAAGGAGTCAATTGCGTTCCGCATATGTTTACTACTCTGGAATATCTCATTGCATTGCAACCGCTCCGCGTTCTCTACTCACATGGTAAGACTACCAGTCCAGATCAGGTAAAAAAAAATCTCGCATACATACGCGAGATCGAAAGACGTTGTAAATCTGTGCTACAAAAACGGCAACCTGGAGCAAAAGAGCTTGATGATGTCTCCGAACTCATCAACTATTCATTCGATGAAGTTGTAGGCGAAAAAACGGGGACTATTGATCGGACTTTTTATACGCACGCACATGAAAACAACTGTCAGGCCATCATGAAATGGTTGATGAACAAGCCTTAGATTTCGTCTTCTTTACCGTCTGCATTATCATCTTCCGTGATTCTTTTGTGCTTCTGGACTTCAGGTAATCTTCCGTCTGTTTGTGTCTTGTCTGCTATATTTGTTTGAGAGAAATCAATAGGTAAAGGCAGTTTTGTTTCGACTATTCTCTCAGGTTTGAGTATTGATTGTGATCGCTTTCGCCTTCGCGAGGTAAATTGATAGAGGGCGAAAAAGAAAGCTAGAACCAACAATATGGGGAAAATCTGAGATGGATCGAATGCGCTACTATTCCCTGGGAAGAGAAAGATACCATTAGTAGCAGCATAGAGTTGGTTATAGCCGTTGGAACCAATGGCAAGTGCCTGTACAACCTGATTTCTGGGCAAACCGCTAGCAATACCTCCCCAGTTTTGTCCATTATCATCGCTGCGTAATACACCTATTCCGGTACCTGCATACACTGTTGTAACTGTATGGTAGTCAATTAGTATTGCATTGACCCTTAACCCAGAGAGCGATTCTTGGCTTGGTGACCATTGTGATCCATCATCCTGTGAACGGAAAAAGCCTTGGTTTGTGCCAGCAAATACCAGCCCCTTATCGCCACCATTAATTGCAGCAGGTAGTATAATATTCACATCTACTCTTGAGGGCAGACCATTATTCAAAACCTGCCAAAGCTTACCAGCACCACCGGAACGATAAATGCCCTGGTTTGTAGCCGCCCACAATTGATGTTGGACAGAATCAAAAACTAAATTATGCATAATAATTCCAGAAGGTAGACCATTATTTACAGCAGCCCATGAAGAGCCTTCGTTCGTGCTCATATATACACCGTGATGCTCAGTTGCTGTATAGATAATATGCGGAGATTCCAGATCAAACGCCAGGGCAGTATAGCTATCCGCGGGCAGTCCATTTATTTTTACCCAGTGTGCTGCAGCATCAGTACTAACAAAAACACCATTATCCGTTGCAGCATAAAGTTTTTTTCCCGGATCATCGAAAGCAAGCGCAAAGATAGTAATTGGCAAAGTTAATCCAGTACTTTTATAACCCCAGTTCATTCCTGCATTGGTGCTCACAAAGACTCCATCCTGAGCGTCACCAGCGTAAATAATCTGTGGATTATTTGGATCAACAGCGAGTGAGCGAATATGCTGATGTTGTAATCCACCTGATTGCCATTTACCTCCAGCGAAGAGGCCAGCAGTTGGTGCGCATGATGTAAGACATACCACCAGAAAAAGTAACGTGATAGCGATGAGATATAAATGAGTGCCTACACTACACGTATTTTTATAAAAAACCTTCTTCATTAGCATGCTCTACTGCAACAAATTAATCTCTTCACCAACACCTCGCTCTCGCGCTAGGGTATAAACGTGGGTTGCTGTAGCAACATCTTCAAGTGCAATACCTACTCCTTTGTACAAAGTAATATCACTCGTAAACTCACGTTTTGGCCCATGTCCTGCAACCACATCTGCAAGGTCAGACACTTTGTCCCAATCAAATAGCCTCTCGTTAGATGGAATTACAAAATCACCAGCTTCTGCTCGTGCCTGTTCTTGCGAATCAGTTACTATTACTCTACTACGTTGTAATGTCGCTAGATCGAGTTCTCTTCTATTCGCCCAGTTAGAACCAATTGCATTGATATGGCTTCCACTTTTCAACCAGTCACCCGGTAGTACCGGTTCTGGCGACGTTGTAGCTGTGATAACAATATCTGCATCCTCTATGGCTTGCCTTGGGCTTGGTGCAGGTCTCACATCAATTGAAAGTCTATGCATTAATTCCTCGCAGAATTTCTCGCATTCAGGCAGACGGCGGCTATAGACATAAACAGCTTTCACCTGTCGTACAGCGCACACCCCTAATACTTGTGTATATGCTTGTTTACCAGCCCCAATGAGACCCACCACCGATGCATCAGAGCGTGCAAGGTACTTAGTAGCAAGTCCACTTGTCGCACCCGTTCGCATACGACCAAGAAAATCAGCCTCTACTATCGAGACCAAGTGCCCATCCAGTGTGCTAAACAACATCACAGCATATCGCATTCCTGATCGAAAGATGGTGTACGTTTTAAAACCTACTACGCCTAGCGAAGGCACAGCCGCTGCCAGTAAATGCATCACGCCATTATCCTGCACAATACGCGTTCTAGAGAGATTTACTGCGTTTCCTTGTGCCCATGCACCAAATGCCTGTTCCAGCACCATAATGTTGCCATGCATCTCTAAAAGTGAAAGTACATCACCTTCACGCAGTAATAAAGCCATTTTTATTCTTCTCTACTTTAAACTTCCCGACGTATTACTCTCTTGAAATACACTGCTGTTTCGTGTATCTCATAGCCCTTTGGCAATTTCAATGGCTTATTATCCTGTGTTGAGAAAATTTCTCGCATTGATTCAACTGTCGGCCCGGAAATATAACTTGAGGCAGAACCTGGCAGACGCGTTACTCGAGTTATTAGACGCCGGCGTAACAACTCTAAACCCACTCCGAGAGCAAGAGCGCCAACACTAGCTGCCAGCCGCGGCAATTGCGAATTTTGTAATAGCGTCGGAAGATTGGTCTGAGTTGGCACAAGGCTTTTTGAAGACAATGTCAAATCAGCTCCACAACGATGACAGTAGATATCATCTGTCATACATCCTGCACGGCAATTTGGACATAACATAGCATTTATCCTCCAAACATATATTCCTATTTTTTCTTTCTATTTTACTGTTTTCTTCGCACAGAATCTATACTTCTCGCAAGTAGTCTTGCGGCTCTCTCTATTTCTTGTTCGGTCGACCATCTTCCGAGTGTCAATCGCATAGCACCAAGCGCGCGTTCTCTTGATAAACCCATTGCCATTAAGACGGGTGAGGGATCAGTACTACCTTCGTGACACGCTGATCCCGTAGAACTTGCAATTTCCGGCGTGATAGCCAGAACTTCCTCGCCAATAACTCCATCCACGCTGATATTTAGCGTATTTGGCAAGCGCTCAGTTCTTTGTCCATTAAGATGAACATGGCCGGGCATATATTCCTCTAACAGTCGCTGAAGCTTGTCACGCATAGAACGTAACCGAACCTGGCTTTCTGAAAGGTGCTCCTGAGCCAACAAACTCGCAGTGCCAAGCGCTACTATATTTGCAACACTTTCCGTTCCTGCTCTGCGACCCGATTCTTGACCACCACCATAAATTACCGGCTCTAGATGCAAATCGTGCCTGCTATACAGCGCTCCAATTCCTTTGGGAGCATAAAGCTTGTGCCCTGCAACTGTCAATAAATCAACGCCCAACTCTTCAACTCGCACAGGAATTTTGCCAGTAGACTGGGCTGCATCAATATGTAACAACACTCCATGCTTTCGAGCGATCTTCGCTATCTCTGCGATAGGTTGCAGTGTTCCAGTCTCATTGTTCGCGTGCATAATGGTGATAAGTACAGTCTTATCGTCAATTGCCGCTTCTACTTCCCCGATATTGACACAGCCACTTCTATCTACAGGAAGATACGTAACACGAAACCCGTGCAGCCGCTCAAGTGCATGACATGTTTTCAGCACCCCAGGATGTTCCGTAATCTGCGTGATAATATGGTTACCTTTTTTTTGATAAGCAAGAGCAATTCCACGGATTGCCAGGTTATCGCTCTCTGATCCACCTCCTGTAAAAGTTATCTCTTTGGCAGTACAACCAAGTAACTGTGCAACCTGCACTCTCGCCGCATCAATGGCCTGGTGCGCTCTATACCCATAGCTGTGAGAACTCGAAGGATTGCCAAAGTGCTCTGATAAATACGGTAGCATAGCTTCGACTACCATAGGATCAATTGGAGTGGTCGCATTATAATCAAGATAAATAGGACCATGCTCAAGGCCGGGATGGATACTCAAATTCTTACTCTCCTTTGCTAAGGACCTTACTCATTGGAATATATTACAGACATGTCTGAAAGACATGTCTGTAATATATTCCATAAATCTCTAATATCCGTTTCTGTAGTACGTATATTACCTATAGCGACACGTATGGTAAATTTACCATTCAGTTTTGTATGCGAAAGAAAGAACCGACCATGTGCATTAATAGAGTTCATGATGGCTTCATTCAATGCTTCCAACTTCGATTCATCATCCATTCCCGTTGGATGAGCACGGAAACATATCGTACTAAACGGAGTAGGAGCTAATCGCTCAAATGTCGACGCTTCATCAACCCATCCGGCAAAAAGTTGCGCCAGACGAATATGTTCTCGAATCCTTGCCGCCAGTCCTTCTTGTCCAAAATAACGCATAATCATCCAGAGCTTCAAGGAACGGAAGCGACGTCCAAGGGAAGTACCATAATCCATTAAATTGGGTACATCTTCACCACTAATTTCAGTGTCACGCAAGTATTCGGGTACAAGGCTGAACGCGGCCTTAACTAATTCTGGTTTGCTTGTGTAAAGAACGCTGCAATCGATCGGCGTAAAAAGCCATTTGTGCGGATTGATGATTATCGTATCAGCCCGCTCCCAGCCTGCTATCGTCCAGCGCATTGCAGGATCAACAGCGGCGGAGCCACCATATGCTCCATCTACATGCAACCATAGATTGTATCGTTCACATATGTCCGCAATTTGTGGAACAGGGTCTACACTTGTAGTAGATGTTGTGCCAACTGTGGCAACTACTGCAAAAGGCAGCCAGCCTGCCATAATATCCTCTCGAATTGCTTGCTCAAGTTGCTCGACATCCATACGAAATTCGCTATCAACCCCAATCTTACGCAACCCCTCCTGACCCACGCCAAGCACAATACCTGCCTTATCTACCGAGGAATGAGCCTCTTGTGAAGCATAATAACGCAAACGAGGAACATCAGTCCTACCCGCAATCCCTCTCTGACGAATATGGAGAGGCAGAGCTTCACGTGCCGCAGCCAGGGCATACAATACGCCTGAAGACGCTGTATCGTTGATAACACCAAACAGGGGATGCGGCAACCCAAACATCTGACGGAGCCAATCGAGAGTCACTTGCTCAAGTTCTGTAGCTGCAGGAGATGTGCGCCACAGCATAGCATTAACGTTAAGCGCCCCTGAAAGCATTTCACCGAGAATACCAGGACCCGATCCGGTAATACCAAAATACGCCATAAAACCAGGTGAATTCCAATGAGTTATTCCTGGCATTATTATTCGTTCAAAATCAGTAAGAATCTTCTCCATTGGTTCTGGCTGAACTGGAGGCTTGTCTGGTAACGCGTGGCGAATATCACCCGGAGCAGATTGAGCTAGCACAGGATACTCACCGGCGTGCCCTAAATAATCCGCGATCCAGTCCACGACTTGATGTCCATACATGCGAAATGATTCGGGATCCATGTCGCCTGTTGCAGTTGGTTGTTGAGCAGAATCAAGGTATTTCCGTTCTTCCATAGAAATCCTTTCTGGGCATCCTCAAACCTTAATTAGAAGGTTTTATCTCCTGATCAAGCATATCTCTTTGAAAGAGAAGCTGCAAGGAATACGAACATTCTAGCTGGAGAGTCTGGGCAGTAGATGCTGCTGGCCGTCAAAGTACTATCAGCGGCTGGTGAGAATTCATCTATACAGTATGAAGCTTTTCATAGCAGAAAAAAAGAAAGGCGACCTTTATACGTTCGCCTTTCTTTTTCGCCGTAATTCTATCCCGAAAACTTAGAAGCAAGCTCGCGTGGACTTGGCTCAACCAGTATACTGCCATCAGGGAAAACAATTGTAGGCACGCTTCGGTAGCCACGATTTACACGCTTCACATACTCGGCTGCTCTATCATTCTCTTCAATGTTAATGGATTCATATGCTATGCCATGGGCGTCAAACCATCGCTTCGCCATGCGGCAATCACCACACCACGTAGTAACATACATCTTTATTGTTTGTTCGTTTGCCGAGAACTGCTCCACAAAATACTCCTCATAATAATCCAAATTAGAAGTGTTCCCACCTAACTTAATCAACATATCTCGGCTACGAAATATTCCCTGCTGGCTTGTTCATACGCTCCAACAGCACATCAAAGAACTTTTTCCCTCCAGTAGCCACCAACCCCGGATTGCGTGCCAGAACTCCCATAATCAAACCTACACTAAAATCACCGCGCAATGCCTGTGCAACCTGCGTAGGAGTCAATCGCTTCATCAGGTTAAGCGCATTGTCCCATTGATCATCGCTATAATTGGCAATGCGCTTATTAATCATATACGAAATGTCCATATCGCGACCGAACCTCGACCGCCACTGTTTATCAAAACGTCCAAGAAATGCAGCCGAAGAATCGCCAGCCTTAACAGCTTCAGCCGCAATACAGCCTGCCATTTGACCTGAGTAAATCGCAAATCGAATACCCTCGCCAACCAATGTCGAACCTTGTCCTCCAGCATCACCTGCCAGCAGCAACCCATCGTGTGAAAATCGATCAAGTGGTCCCTCCGATGGAAATAGGCCCGTATGATATTCTATGGCGCTGGCATCTTTGAATTTATCCGATAGCTGAGGAAGATCGTGTACTATGCTATCCAGATAGGCTCGCGCATCATCATCGCAGTCGGGATGGAGCACACCAACTCCCAGACGTACCCGACCATTACCGCGCGGAAACGCCCACGCATATCCTCGTGGTGCGTACCTACTTCCCATAATGAGAAATAGCTCATCCTGGGGATAGTTCCGCGCGTACAAATCATACTCTGCCCCATATCCATAGCGATGAAAGGCTTTGCCCATCCCAGTACGCACCCCTACATGTCGCGAAAAGCCGCTGGCATCAATCGTCACAGACGCACGGACACTTATGCGCTCACTTACATGGTTCTTAGCAGTTACACCCATGATTCGATCGTTTTCCACAATCGTTGTATCAACTGTATGACGGACACGCAGAGTTGCACCTGCTGCGATAGCACGACTCGCCAGATGCTGATAGACACCACGCACATCAAGAACACAAGCAACCGCCGGATTATAGTGCAAAGGCACTTCACTATGAGGAGAAACAAACACAACTTTCGTTATCGGGTGATACAAATACTCGGGAATAGCAAGCGCTTTCATATCACTAACCCAACTTCCCCCGCTTGTATGAACAGGATACCCGATCTCATTCTGTCGCTCTAATAATACTGTGCGCGCATTGAGCCTTGCTGCTGCTTCGGCGGCAGCTAAACCCGCAGGACCACCACCAACAATTAAAACATCACACTCTTCAGTCATGAAAAACCCTTCTTCACAGTCTGGAGTATTAAGAGCGAGCGACCACCTACGACCGCCCGTTTTTCTGAGCCTATGTATTTTTCAGCAATAGTATAGCCCACTTGGCTCAGAATTGTCCAATATCGGGCCAGAACCAGATATTGGGAGATAAGACTTCCCGTGAGAGGACTTGAGCGGTGTCCTGGCTGTCATCCTGAGCGAAGCGAAGGATCTTTGCGACCGTCGAGCCAGACCCTTCGCGCAGTTTACCCTGAGTTGAACGAATGTGCTCAGGGTGACAAGATAAGAAACACCAAGAGTAGCAAGGGCACACCACTGTCATGCTTCGCTGCGCTCAGCATCTTGATGCCCATGACACCATTTAGCCGGAATATTTGCTTGACTTGCCTGGATATATCCTCTACAATACATGTATTCTTACTGCTACACAATAGATCAACCTGTAATTTCATCTGTGCCTCAAACGTGATGGGAGGAGGCCAAAGGTGGCAGACCATGTTGGACAGCAATTTGGTAACTACCGCTTGGTCAGCCTGTTGGGACAGGGTGGCTATGCTGAGGTCTACCTCGGACAGCATATGCGGTTCAAGCAGCAAGCGGCCATCAAGGTGCTGCATGCTCATTTGAGCAGTCAAGAGGCCGAGCACTTCCAGCAGGAAGCCGAAACCATTGCTACCCTTGCGCATCCTTCGATTGTGCGCGTGTTCGATTTCGATGTGCAGGAGGATATCCCCTTTCTGGTGATGGATTATGCCCCCAACGGCTCCTTGCGACAGCGCTATCCGAAAGGGAAGCTGGTACCCCTTCCTCAGATCGTCTCCTTTGTGAAGCAGGTGGCAGCAGCCTTGCAGTATGCGCATGAAAAGAAATTTATCCATCGCGATGTCAAGCCGGAGAATATACTGATCGGGCAACACCAGGAGATGCTGCTCTCGGATTTTGGCATAGCCACCATCGCTCACAGCACCTCCTCGCTCAGTGCAAACGCAGAGGGGACCTCTGGTACCCTGGCTTACATGGCCCCAGAGCAGATCGAGGGACATCCTCGCCCGGCCAGCGATCAGTATGCCCTGGCGGTCGTCGTTTACGAGTGGCTGTGTGGCGAGCGCCCCTTTGAGGGATCAGTGAGCGAGCTAATCGCCCAACAGTTGAGCATGCCTCCTCTGCCGCTGCGCGAGCGTGTGCCAGCGATCCCAGCCGAGGTCGAACAGGCGGTGCTGCGTGCTTTGGCCAAAGACCCCAAAGCGCGTTTTGCCTCGGTAGCAGCATTTGCCTCAGCCCTGGAACAGGCCAGCCAGCGTGCTCTTACCCCTACCGCACAGCTTGCCAGCGGGCAGCCCGCCCGCAGTCTTGCTGCTGTAACCAGCTATGAGACGATGGCGGTTGCGCCCGGTGAGAAGTCTGTTCCCAGGACAAAGGAGTCCGCAGAACCACCATCGACTGTTGGCGAACTCGAGCGCCGTTTGGTCACAGTCCTCTTCTGCGATCTGGTCGGGTTTACTCTTCTAGCGGAGCAACTGGACCCGGAGGACATGCATGAAATTCTCGGTATGTACTTTGGACACATGAGCCAGGTAATAAGGCGGTTTGGAGGCAGTATCGAGAATTACGCCGGGGACGCCGTACTGGCGCTGTTTGGGGTTCCCGTTACACACGAGGATGACGCGGCACGAGCCGTCCGGTGTGGACTGAGCATGCAAGCGGCCATCCAGGAAGTAAGTGCAGAGGTAGGCAACCGCTGGGGCATTGAGCTTGCTTTACGTGTCGGTGTGAACACTGGTGAGGTGGTGAGTGGCATCCGGGACATCGGGGACCGAAAGGACCATGCTGTCACAGGGGATGCAGTGAATACAGCTGCCCGACTACAGGCACTGGCAGAACCAGGAGAAGTGCTCGTTGGGGAGGAGACGATGTGGCTCGCTAGACGGGAGATTCGCTTCGGTGAGCGCCGAACAGGTGTGCTCAAGGGCAAAGCAGGGATCGTGCCGGTGTATTCGGCAATAGAGGAGAGGCAGCAACCTCGTGGGTGGGAGGAAAGAGGACAACACCTCCCGTTGGTCGGGCGCACCAATGAACTGACAGTGCTCTCCAGCATTTGGGCGAAGGTGGCGCAAGAGGTCCATCCGTACCTCGTGACCGTCCTTGGTGAACCAGGCATTGGCAAGTCTCGCCTTGTTGCCGCATTTGAGGGTAGTCTGCCGGGCGAAGCCCTGGTCCTCCACGGACGCTGCCTGCCCTATGGTGAGGTGAGCGGCTACTGGGCGCTGGCAGAAGTCGTGAAGGAAGCAACAGGGATTACGGTGGCCGACGACATGGACACAGCCTCGCGCAAACTGGGTGAGCTGGTGGCAACACTGGTTGGTCAGACCGAGGCGGCATGGGACTCAGGAGAAATCACTCATCATCTGGCGAGGCTTTGCGGACTGGATGTAAACAGTGATCGGCTTGCACCTGTGGCTGACCAGCGTACCCTGCATGTGTCGGTGTGCCGCTTCATCGAAGCATTGGCACGGAGCCAGCCGCTGTGCCTCCTGTTCGAGGACCTGCACTGGGCCGACCAGGCGCTGCTGGACCTGATTGAGTTCATCGCAGCACATATAGGTGAGGCCCCCTTGCTCATCCTGACGCAAGCCCGAACGGAATTGGTGGAACAGCGACCCGCATGGGGCAGAAGCCTGCGCAACTGCACCTCGCTCGCGTTGGAGCCCCTCGACGAGCGCCATGGACGCGACCTCGCTCTGCTCCTCTGTCAGGAGCGCGGGCTGGCAGCGGAAGTGGCCGAGCAGGTCGTTCGTGGAGCCGCAGGCAACCCGTTGTTCGCAGAGGAAATGGTCACGACGATTGCCGAGCGGGGTGAAATCGCAGGCATCCCATCAGCGATCAAAGCCTTGATCGCAGCTCGATTAGACACGTTGCCGCCTCAGGAGCGGAGAGCTATTCAGCTTGCAGCTGTGATAGGCAAAGTGTTCTGGGAAGGCGGACTGCGCGCACTGGGGGCGGCAGGTGGCGTGATAGACCACCTTGAGGCACTGGAGCAGAAGGAGCTGCTGCGAAGCCATCACCGATCGCAGATGCGCGGGGACCTGGAGTATGCCTTCAAGCATGACCTCATACGCGATGTGGCTTATGAGACGCTCTCACGGGCGGACCGGCGCCTGCTGCATCGTCACCTGGTCGGCTGGATTGAGGTCATCAGCGGCGAGCGGGTCGAGGAGTATCTTGATCTGCTGGCGCATCACGCCTTTCAGGCAGGAGCCTGGGAGAAAGCCCTGGAATATGCGCGGCGTGCCGGAGAACAGGCGCAAGCCCTCTATGCATCGCGGACTGCTGTCGAACAATTCACGCGAGCGTTGGAAGCCACACGCTACCTGGAACTCACTCCACCACCGGCATTGTATCATGCACGTGGACAGGCCTATGAAACGCTCGGCAGTTTCGAACAGGCACGCCATGATTACGAGCAGGCCTTAGAGGCTGCCCACCAAGCTCACGACGGCTTCGCGGAATGGCAGAGTCTCCTTGATCTCGGTTTCCTGTGGGCAGAACGTGATTACCAGCAAACGGGTGCGTACTTCCGCCGCGCCATTGACCGTGCGCGAGAGCTTGCCGATCCGAAACTGCTTGCACAGAGCCTCAACCGCCTGGGCAACTGGCACGTGAACGTCGAGCAACCGCTCGAGGCGCTGCGCTGCCACCAGGAGGCGCTGGCCATCTTCCAGGAGGTGCAGGATCATTATGGAGTCGCGGAGACGCTGGATCTGCTGGGGATGGTAGGCTCGCTCAGTGGCGATCTGGTGCAAAGCGCGTCCTTTTACCGACAAGTCATAGAACTCTTCCGTGAAATGGACAACCGGGAAGGGCTGGTTTCCAGCCTGGCGACGCTGCTGTTGAGTGGAGACACGTATTTCAGCGCGACGCTGGTCACGGTTGAGGCAAGTGTGACCGAAGTGAGGCGCGTGGGCGAGAAGGCGCTCACGCTCGCGCGCGAGATCGGTCAGCGTTCTGGCGAAGCCTACACCTGCAACTGCATGGCACATTGTTTGGGTTCACGCGGTGAGTACGCCCACGCTCTGGAGCTGGCACACTACGGCCTCCGCATTGCAGAGGAGATCGAACACCGCCAGCGGATGACCGCCACACACTTGGTGCTGGGCATGCTGTACCTCGAACTGCTCGAACTGATGATGGGACGCCAGCACCTCGAACAAGCATTGCGACTTTCGCAGGAGATCGGTTCACTGTACTGGATCCGCAGCGCATCAGCGCTCCTGGCCTCGGTGTATATTGGGCTCAAGGATCTCACGCGGGCCGAATCTCTTCTCACCGCCGCGCCCGATTCGGATGCCCCTCCCCAAACGCAGGCGCAGCGGTTGATCTGGTATGGGCGTGCGCAACTCGCCCTGGCCCAGGGGGAACCAGACCGTACGCTCGCCATCGCCGAGCAGTTGCTTACGTCTGCGGCGCATATTGCCGGTGAGCAAAGCATTCCTCACCTGGCGCACCTGCGTGGAAAGGCACTCATCCTGCTGAATCGGCCAGCGGAGGCCGAGACGGCACTGCAAGCGGCGCAAACAGGAGCGTTGACACGAGGCCTACAGCCGCTATTGTGGCGTGTTGCCATCGACCTCGGGAACCTGTATCGGGCTCAGCGGCGTGACGAGGAGGCGGAGCAGGCCAAGGCCTTCGCCCAGGAACTGATCGAGGCACTTGCCGCCACTATTCCAGATCCCTCTCTTCGCACTCATTTCCTGCAGCAGGCGAGCGCGCTGCTTCCTCGTGATGAGCCACCCTCACCGCGCCGAGCTGCTCAAGATGCCTTTGGTGGGCTCACTGAGCGCGAGCGCGAGGTGGCTACCCTGATCGCGCAGGGTAAATCGGACCGTGAAATCGCCGACGTCCTGGCCGTCAGCCACCGCACCAATGAAGCCCATGTCAGGAACGTTTTGTCGAAATTGGGCTTAACCTCACGGGCACAAATCGCGGTCTGGACGACCGAAAAAGGGCTGGGGAAAACAGAGGGGTAGGAAGGAACATACCAGCGATCCCCTATTTTAAGCAAGAGTCTCCCAGAATAGACGCAGGAGGAGCGAACAAACTACAATACTATGTGTGTCTTTTTGAGAGTGACATCATTCATGTACTCAACGCTACATTGATTCAATGGTTTGCCTCGGGTGAGTCTTTGTTGCAATCCGGCAAACCTTGCGGCAAAGTACAGGGACATACACCGGCAGATTTTTGAACAGAGCTCAATATGAAGCTAACTGACAAGACCACTAACAACATTACAACCGAAATCTTGATCATTGGTGGTGGCATAACAGGAACCTCAACTGCCTTTTTCCTGACCAAGGCCGGACACGAGGTGACCCTGCTCGAACGTGGTGAGCTTGCCTCTGAAGCCTCCGGACTCAACGCTGGCACACTGTGGCAGATCGGCTGGGACACTTCTCCCGATCTCTCAACTACACTGAGCATGGGAGGTCTGGAACTATTCAAGATGCTACAGTTTGAGCTTGGCTACGATATAGAGTTTCGACAGTCAGGCGCTTTGAAGGCTATTCAGACGGAAGAACAATTAGATTTCCTGCAAAAAGAAGTCCAGCATCTCAAATCCCAAGGATATAGCCTGGAGATACTAACGATGCGAGATGCTCAATCCATCGAACCCGAACTCAGTTCAGCGCTATCAGGATGTCTCCTCTATCCACTTGGAGGCAGCGCGAATCCAGTCAAGACTACGCGAGCCCTCGCTTCTGCAGCACAACAACGAGGCACTCGAATCCTGACCAACCATGAGGTCTCGACCATTGAATACCTTGATAACGGCAGCTACAAAGTTGTGACGAACAAGGGTATCTTTCAAACAAAAACACTGGTATTAGCAGCAGGACCCTGGTGCAGAAATATCGGGTCAATGCTGAGTCTGCATATCCCCGTATTTCCAGTACGTGGTCAGATGTGGTCAACAGGTCCCGTCCCTCCTCGACTCTTCCATGCTCTTGGAGCAGCCGAATCCACACACTTCTGGCATCGTAATCCATTTAGCAATAAAGATACTCCACTTGAACTCACCCATCGTGGTGATGTCCGGCTTACCCGGCATCTCTATGGACGCCAGACACGCGATGGCGAGATCATTTTTGGCGGAGATAGGCAACTCAGTAATAGTAAAACGCCCGATGAAGCCGGGATTGAAGTGAATCGAAACCACGTGTTCGAGATTTTCCCTTTCTTGCGCCAGTTTCCCATCAAAAGAACCTGGGCGGGACTGATGCCTTTCACTCAAAACCTGGAACCAATCATAGGTAAGATCCCACAACACGAAAATCTTTACATCGTCACCGGTTTAAGCTCCTCTGGTTTTGAGAAAGGCCCCATGTCAGGCAAGCTTCTGGCTGAGTACATTCACAATGCTAAAGCCTCGCCTGTCCTCTTTAGCGCAGACCCCTCTCGACAGGTAACAGCCCTGGCGGTTGATGCAGATTAACACATAAATCCGGCCCTCTGTAGGGCCGATTTTTCGCGCACACCGCCGATTTATCGGCCTCGGTAGATTTATGATGTCCGTATGAAAAAGTTAATATCCATAAACAAGGATTAACCCGAAGAAAATCTAACAGGTAGCTTGCTGTTCTTGTTTTTATCTTCTACAATTAGAACAGGTTGAAAAAAGTTCAGATAGAATAGGCAGTCATGACGATGGTGTCACGATGAGCCGGTGCATTGGCAAAGAATGCCATTCACGTGCTATGAGTTGACACAAGGAGATTTTTCATGATTGTCGTAATGCAACAACATTGTAATGACGAAGCCATTGAACATGTCATGACCTACCTAGAAAATCATGGACTAAGTGGCCACCTGTCTCAAGGTGTCGAGCGCACAGTTATTGGCGTCCTCGGCGCGGTTGGCCCATCGGGAACACGTACTACCGCAGGAGGCATTAATCCAGCCATCGGGGAAGCCCTGGAAAGCCTGCCCTGCGTTGAACAGGTGGTTATTGTTACCAAACCTTACAAACTGGCCAGTCGGGAGTTTCACCCCGAAAACACCGTTGTCGAGATTCCTACCCCATGTGTATCCGATGGTGTAGTTCGCATTGGCGACACTACCGTCGTAATCATGGCAGGACCTTGTACCGTTGAAAGTGAAAAGCAGCTCCTGACTACGGCTGAAGCGGTTAGAAGAGAAGGCGCAGTTATTCTACGTGGCGGAGCCTTCAAACCATCTACTTCTCCATATGGCTTCAGGGGAATGGGTGAAGAGGGTCTCAGGCTACTTTCGAAAGCACGTAAAGAATTCGGCATGTCGATCATTACCGAAGTCATGACACCTACAGATGTCGAAATGGTTTGTGAATATGCCGATATACTACAAATAGGCACCCGAAACATGCAAAACTATATGCTTCTTGATGAGGTTGGGAGATCAGACAAACCTGTCTTACTCAAACGAGGTATGTCCGCAACTATTGAAGAGTGGCTACTGGCAGCAGAATACATACTTTCCCAGGGGAACCCTAACGTTATCCTATGTGAACGTGGTATTCGCACTTTTGAGAAGATGACACGTAATACTATGGATATCAGTGCTATTCCTGTGATCAAAAGAATCTCACATCTTCCGATCATTGCAGACCCAAGCCAGGGTACCGGTCACCGACATCTTGTCGGCGCCATGTCACTGGCCTCAGTTGCCGCAGGTGCTGACGGCCTATTGATTGAGGTACACCCCAACCCGGATGAGGCGCTGAAAGATGGTGCACAATCTCTAACCCCCGAACTTTTTAGGAGACTCATGCCACAATTGCAGTCTGTTTCCATTGCCATTGGACGAACAATTGCTATTTGACCTTGCTTGTGTAACATGATATAATTAGAACAGGATTTCAATGTAATTTGTACACTAATTTGCCAATTTCCATGTTTCAATAGTGTTCTAAGAATAAGTAATAGACACAGTCTGTTCTACCCGTGAAGGAAAGGAGCTGGCAACATGAGTATTATGCAGCTCACACAAACAATACAAATTCTACCTCCGGCTACTATCAATGGGGGAAATTATCCAAGCCAACCCGCATTGCCCGGATTAGAGCCAGAGAAAGCAACTCCCTCTATCATAACGAATCGACAGATCGCGGAAGCGCTTTCAAGTATCGCAGCATTATTAGAATATCAAAATGCCAACCCATACCGCATTCAGGCCTATCGTAATGCCGCTCGTGGTATACTCGAACTTCCCGAACCTGCTGCGGACATCATCAGACGCGGAGAAATTCTACCTGTACCAGGGCTAGGACGGCGTTTACATTTTCGCATTGCTGAACTGATTCACACCGGTACTATGACCTTCTACAATGATCTTTTCATGCAGTCACTTCCACCTGCTGTACGCAGGCTCATGGCAGTTGAGCATGTTGGGCCACGTTCCGCCATTCGGTTGTATGAAGAACTCGGCATCGATACACCCGAAAAGCTCTGGTGGGCAGCGCACCAGCAACGCATCCGCAAATTACCAGGCTTTGGTGTACGCAGTGAGGCACGTTTGAAAGCTGCTGCGGAACGCCTACGAGGCAAAACAGAGCAAACACAGCTTGGAGGAGTGGCGTAAATCCTCTTCAAATCTGCCCCGATTCCTTTATGGATGACCTATTATACACAACTTTGCCGTTCAAGCCTCCTTTTGGGTATGGTAGAATAATCATAGTAAACTATGATAGTTCTGAATAGTCCAATTAAAATTAGACTACGTTCTTTCCATTTGCTCAGCCAAGGAGGCTTCTATGACCAACAACTTTTCATATCTGAACATCCCAGGCCCCAAATCTCGCGAACTCATGGCACGCCGCCAGGAATTCGTTGCACGCGGTGTTGCTTCTACCATGAATGTATTTGCAGCTAAGGCTGATGGGGCCATTATCGAAGACGTAGATGGCAACCAATATATTGATTTTGCCGGCGGCATAGGCACTATGAACATTGGTCATGCCCGTCCAGAAGTCACCAGGGCCATCGCAGAGCAAGCAGCCAAATTTACACACACCTGCTTCAGTGTTATGATGTACGAGCCATATGTCGCTCTCGCCGAACGGCTCGTCAAATTGACTCCAGGCAAGTTTCCCAAAAAAGCGCTCTTCTTTAATAGCGGTGCTGAAGCGGTCGAAAACGCTGTCAAGATCGCACGATGGGCTACGGGCAAACCAGCGATCATCGTCTTTGACAATGCCTTCCATGGTCGCACCTTGATGACTATGACCATGACTTCCAAAGTGAAACCATATAAGTATCGTTTTGGCCCTTACGCTCCCGAGGTCTATCGGGCTCCATTCCCTTATCCATACCGTATGAATCTGACTGCGGAGCAGTCCATTGATTATTGCATACAGGAACTTGAGCGCATATTTGTCGGTGAAGTTGCACCCGACCAGGTAGCCGCGATCATTGTCGAGCCTGTCCAGGGTGAAGGAGGCTTCATGGTTGCGCCTCCTGGATTTTTACGCTCCCTCAAAGAAGTATGTGAAAAGTATAACATTCTATTCGTCGCAGATGAGATTCAATCTGGTTTTTGCCGTACAGGTAGAATGTTCGCGGTCGAACACGATGGTGTAGAACCTGATCTCATGATTATAGCTAAATCCATGGGTGCAGGTATGCCTATAAGTGGTGTAGTCGGACGTGCCGAAATCATGGACGCACCAGCACCTGGAACACTAGGGGGCACTTATAGCGGCAATCCAGTTGCCTGCGCAGCAGCGCTGGCCGTACTTGATCTCTTTGAGAAAGAGGACTATGCTGCCCGCTCACGCGAAATTGGCCATATTATTACAAAGCGTTTCCTGAATCTGCAAGAACATTACGCCTTGATTGGCGATGTACGCGGACTTGGCGGTATGGCTGCTATGGAACTCGTCAAGGACCGCTCAACCAAAGAACCAGATTCGCAAGCTGCTAGCGATGTCCTTTCAGCAGCGCATCAACGAGGCCTGGTGCTGATCAAAGCTGGTATGTACGACAATGTATTACGCATACTCGTACCACTTTGTGTAACTGATGAGCAACTGAACAAGGGCCTTGATATCTTTGAGGCTTCGCTCGAGACCGTCGCTAAAGCCGAGTCGATAACTTCTTCCGTAAGCTAAATCATTGACCGGTGGCTATGGCAACTGCATCCGAACGATAATTGCCATCGATGCCATCCACGGCGAACCATTACACACATCAACGAATGAATCACGACATCCGTAGGTGCCGATTTATCGCGCACATCGCCGATGTATCGGCCCTCGGTAGGTTTCCCGCTATCCGAATTAAAAGTTAATTGCCATACCAACCTGGCATTTATTTAAAATTCAGCTTGTTCCACCATCTCAATAAAAAGCTGCTCAAGTTGATTGGTACGCGGACCCGGTTTACCATCACCGATTACAAGATCATCGATTTGTACAACTGGCGTAATTTCTTTGGAAGATGACGTGATAAAAGCCTCATCAGCAAGCGCCAGTTCTTCAAGCATAATTGGTCGCTCTTCAATAGCAAATCGGCCTCTTGCAAGTTCTAGCACAACATTGCGAGTGATACCAATCAATATGCCCTTACGTGGTGTAACCAGCGTGTCTCCCCGAAAAATAAAAAAATTGCTGCGTGTAGCTTCCAACACGTGTCCTCGCTCGTTGACAAATAACGCGTCCTCAGCATCACGTCGCACAGCCTCCTTCAATGCACGCACAGCAGCAATATAATTAGCTGTTTTTGCTTCCGGTGAGGTACGCTGCAGTTTCGTTGTTATCAGTTTACAACCTCGGGCAAACCGTTCCATATCACGTTCACCCAATTGAGTAATCATTACAACTAATGTTGGGATGCCCGAAGACAGTATACCGTCCTCGCTTACACCCCCAGTGACGAGCAGTCGAATGGAAGCATGCAGATACGTGTTACGAGCTATAATTTCCCGAATAACATCTGCAATCTGTGCAGATGACAACGGTATCGTCATCTCAATCAGTACAGCAGAACGATAGAGGCGCGTCAGGTGTTCATTCAGGTGGAATGGACGACGATGATAAGTTCGAAGAGATTCAAACACGCTATAGCCACGTAGCACAGCGATATCATTTATTGAGATGGTGGCATCGCCTGGATGTACCCATCTTCCTCCGATATACCACCACGCATTGTTATCCATTCAGCTTTATCCCTCAATTCTACAGTGCCTTCTTCTCTTTCAACCACGCCACCACATTTTCAGGAACGCTCATTGTAGAGAGTCGACCCTGCCGCACCAATGCCCAATCATCGAACGAGTGGCTCTCTTTGATCTCATGCAAAGTTATTGGCTGGGTAAATCGTCGTATATACTCTATATCCACAACCCAGCTTTTGGAATCATTTGGATCAGGACGTGGCTCAGAGGCAATTCGTGCAAGACCAACAATCGCGGCTTCGCCTTGACTATGGTAGATCAGCACTTCATCACCGGGATGCATAGCTCGAATAGCAAGGAGTGCCGCGGCGCTGCGTACACCATCCCAAACCGTCGTCCTATCACGTTCTAGATCGTCTATTGAGTACGTTTTAGGATCAGTCTTTGCAAGAAAATATGCCATCATTTTTTCCTTTTTTCAACTTATTACCTTTGATGTCCGTATATATTATGTAGTCGCCAATATGACTGACGAGTCTACAAGGCTACAGGCACAGCATAGCATATCACTCTCGAGAATGTGTAGCGTATTAATTTGCATAGCACAACAGTAACATTCATGGAATACAACGCAAAGGAGAAGAACCATCTTGACACAGACAGATTCTAACACAACTCCAGAACAGAAATCCTACACTGAAGAGCTGCAGGTAATGGGCGAGCAGTTACTCACCAGAGTCAAAGAGCTGCTTCACGAAGGCAATGTACGCCGCATCATCATTAAACAAGAGGGTCGCTCGATCATGGAGTTTCCCTTAACCGTAGGTGTTGTAGGTGTTGTTGCAGCCCCAGTGCTGGTCGCAATTGGTGCTATCAGCGCGCTCATTGCCCAATGCTCAATTGAGGTTGTCCGTTCGGAGACACCGACTTCTAGCGTGACTGAAGAGCCTCCAACAACCCTATAAGTTGGACGAGTTATCCTAAACCCAGCTAGAATATGGCATCCAAAGGGCCAGAGCTTGCAATTTTGCCGCTCTGACCTTTTTTATTTCATCGCAAGCAAATCAAGTGTTCTTCAACCGTGTATAATAGAGAAGCTAAATGATATATTTACTTGTTAGTATGAGGAAGTTATGACGCACCAGGCTCAGCGCAATTTGATGTGGTTGTCTCAGGCCTTGTTCTGAACTTCTTGCCGCATCCGGACCGTGCAGTCAGTGAAATGCTACGTGTGGTGCGACCAGGCGGAATTGGTGCAGCATATGTTTGGGATAATGCTGATCAGATGCAGTTGATGCGTTACTTTTGGGACGCAGCCGTAAAGCTTGACCCGGCTGCTTTCGATCTGGATGAAGGACAACGTTTCCTGCTTTGCAAACCCGAACCACTTACAAAGCTATTTCATGCAGCCAATTTGAACAATATCGAGGTGTGTGCTTTCGATGTACCAACAGACTTTTGCGACTTTGATGACTACTGGAAACCATTCCTGGGTGGGCAAGGTCCAGCGCCAACTTACGCAATGACGCTTAGTGAAGATCGACGTGTTGCACTCCGAGAAGAAATCCGCGCCAACCTCCCAATTGCTACGGATGGATCAATCCACCTGATTGCTCGAGCCTGGGCAATTCGCGGCGTTTTACGTCTTTAGCAAGAATTACTCACTACTTTTAGCTGGAGAAGGGGAAGATATTTTCTCATGTTTAAGCCAATTCTAGCCACCTTAGGTTACGTATTATCGCCAGACAAAAGCCAGGTATTAATGATCCATCGCAACAAAAGACCACATGATCTGCATTTTGGGAAATACAATGGACTGGGGGGAAGGCTGGAACCAGGGGAAGACATAGTCACCGGAATGCGTCGTGAAATTTCCGAGGAGTCCGGGTTAGTCGCTGATCGTCTCACGTTACGTGGAACCATCTCATGGCCTGGCTTTGGAAAAGACGGTGAAGATTGGTTCGGGTTTATCTTTCTGATCGAAAACTGGCATGGAGAACTCAATGATGGAAATCACGAAGGCACTCTTGAATGGGTTCCACTCAATAAACTCTTTACATTACCACTCTGGCCCAGTGATCATAACTTTTTACCCATGGTCTTCGATTCTGACCCTCGACAATTCCATGGCTGCATGCCTTTCCATAACGGCGAAATGATCAATTGGAGCTATGTGAGAGCTTGAGGAGATATGTCAAACTTAGGGCAGTGAGATGCTTCGCGGAGTTTACACTGAGCGAAGCGAATGTGCTCAGCATTAATGATTTTTAACAACCAAGATCGGCAAGAGGATCTGGAAAGACGATCGAGAATGTCATCCTGAGCGCAGTGTATGGGTTACCATCTTCGTAACCTGTCCTGGGTACGTCCATCGTAGACCAGCAAGCGGACGGTTAGACTGCTCCTAGGGGAAGCGTCTCGTGTTTTGAGCAGCTACGATGTTCGGAACCACTTCGGGTTACGATGTTGGTACCTCATACACGCAGCGAAGGATCTGACTCCCCGGGCACCGAGATCCTTTGTATGGATTACCCACATCGACACCCAGGGAAGGCCAGTACATCGTAGCTCTCGCAAGGAGAGAAGAAAGACGGTACACTCATGAGCAGAAAGAATCATCTGTTCACGAAAGGAGTGACCGTC
>Ga0137372_10000126_pt1 | contig 57741 bp, 52 predicted proteins | sample SagtaG_6_FD_104911 | JGI IMG/M metagenome (GOLD analysis project Ga0137372, IMG submission 104911) | Vadose zone soil microbial communities from Sagehorn Ranch, Mendocino, California, USA - Sage1_R_60_16 metaG | ecosystem: Environmental > Terrestrial > Soil > Vadose zone | place: USA...
AGGAGCCTCTCGACGATCTGACGGTTCTCGCCCTCGCCGGTCGGTGTCGTGAGGCCACGAAGGCGTCCCGTCGAGTCCAGATACGACACCCGCGGACCTTCGAAAAAGACCTCCTCGACGTCGGGACGGGCGATCAGTTCGGTCAATGGACCGAAGTCAGTGATCGATCGCAGCACCCGGCCGACCATGTCACCCGGGTCGCTGAGCGGGATCTCATCCCCGAGATGAGCCCGACGCTGATACTCGTCGACGGCGCGATGAACCTCCGCTCGTACCTCGTCGAGGTCTCCCTCGGGCCGGAGTCGCCGGCGCTCGATGCGGACGAGCGCGTCTCGGCGGATGCCGTCGTATGCATCGGCACGGGTGGTCATCGCGCCACGACCGGCACGCGTCCCCACCGCCTACCGGAAGTACGCCGAGCCCGCATTGCTCGTGTGGTCCGCAGCGCGATCCTCGCGGCGAGCTCGGCAACCGCTTTGGCGTAGGGCCCGTGCGCGACGAGCTCACCTGACCATGCCGCGGCCTCGACCCGCGGGTCATGCGGAAGGAACGAGAGGCTTTCGGGCTCGAACGTTCGCCGAATCTCCTGATCGAGCTCGGCTTTCCGGAACGCGTCGCGAGGTGCGCGGTTCACGACGAGGTGCACCGGCGCCCCGCCGTTGAGCGCTCGTACGTCGGTGATCCAGCCGAGGAGCCGGGTCACGCCGACGGGCATGGCCGGCGCCACGCCGACCAGGACCGACGCCTCGGAGACGACGGCGCGGCTGATGCCATATCGGCCCCGGCCGCCGCGACCGACGTCCTCGAGGCGGCTGGCGACGTTCGCGACGACGTAGCCACGCGATTCCGCGAGGGCTGCTACGACGTCGAGGACCTCACTCGGGCGTACCTGTGACCAGGCCCCGACGTTGGGGAGACCACAGAGTACGTCGAGCTCCCTCCTTGCACGCACGATGGTCGCGTCCACGTCGCCCATCCCGTATTCGACGGATTCGATGGCGCTGCGCAAGTTGGGCTCGATGGGCAGACCGAGCCGCTGCGCGACCGACGGAACCACATCGTCGGCGTCCACGAGCACGGCGCGCTCTCCGTGCCGGGCGAGCGCGGCCGTGAGACCGATTGCGAGCTCAGTGGCACCGGCGCCCGGGGTACCGCCGATCGCGACGACGTGAGTTCGGAGCGCACGATCGCCGACTGCCGCCTGCGGCGGGTCCTCGTCCCCATCGAGGGCGGCCTCGAGCGCGGTGACCGATGGGACGGGCGCCCGGCGCTCGGGTGCCAGCGTCGTGAACGCGTCAACGAATTCGGCCATCGAGGCATCCGACGCGAGTACACGATCGACGCCGAGCGATGCCAGGAACTCGCGACCCGCCGGTTCGGCGGGATCGAACACGCCGAGGATTTGCCGCCCGCGCCGGTGGGTGGCATCGACGAACGTCCGCGTCAGCCCCGGCCATCGATGACTCACGACAAGGGTGCCGTACTCCTCGTCGAACGCGAGTGACGGATCCACGATGACCTGGCGCACGCGTGCCCCGCCGTGGTCGGTCAAGTGTCGGTGCAGGGCTTCGACCCACGCGTCAGGAGAGAAGACGAGGGCTATCTCCGGCTCCCCCACGGTTACCGCGCCGCGCCCGCGTCGACGGCGAGAGGAGGCGTCGACGCGGCTGGACGCGCTCCCGTCGTTCGCGAGATCACGATCTCGCCACCGGCGATCCCGGCGGCTACGAGTTGCGACTCGCGCTCGTCGACAGCGAGCGTCACCGTGAACTTGTCGTCCACGCCGCCGAAGGCGCCACCGCGATCAGGCCGGCCAACGCTGAGGACCTCGGCGTCGGCCACGATGATCGACACCTCGTGGCTGCCGGCCAAGATCACGTCGACGCGGTCTCCCGCCTCGAGCTCGCCGTTCACCGCGCGGGAGGGGTCGATCGCGACGCTCATGGCACGCTTGCCGTCGGGGGCGGCGGCAGGCCGTACGGCCCGACGATGGATGAGCTCCCCGGCGACGATCGGGTAGGCGGCGACGGAGTCGCGCATCCGTTTGACGTCTTCGGGCTGGAGAACCGTGCCGAGCAGGGAGTCGTCCATCTTGACCTGCTCGTACCGAATCGAGTTCTCGCTGAGCGCGGTGCCGGGCGAGAGATCTCGCGCTGCCACCGCAACCGGCTGGCGCTCATCGGCCCGGCGGAGCACGGCGACCGTGAGGAGCAGCCCGACGAGCCCGGCGACGATCATCACGAGGTGGCCGGTCGAGAAGCGGCTCATCAGGCTTCGGGGCAGTGACGCAACCGGCCGAGCGACGGGATCGATGCGTTTCGGGCTCGGTCCCACCACCTCTGCCATCCAGCCCCTCCGCCGCCGTCTCCCTCACGGGGACGATCGCCAATAGTGCAGAACCTGCCATACCTGGTCAAGCCTGGCATTCTGCGGCCCGGTGCGGACTGAGATTGCCTCAGGATGCCTCACGCTGTCAAGAGTCCCTATCGAGGCGTGCGGTCAGGGGTAAAATACGACGCATGTCCCCAGCGGAGCCCGAAGCGGCGGCCGATTTCCCCCCAGTACTCACCACCGCCGACGCCGCCGAACTGCTCCAAGTCCACGTCGAGTACCTGCGCAAGCTCGTGCGCGACGGCAAGGTGCCGTGCCACCGCTTCCCGGGTGGGCGCGAGATGCGGTTCCACCGCGACGAGCTGCTCGAGTGGCTGCGGGCCCAGCCCGGGGACGACCAGTCGACGTCCACGAAGCACGACGCCGAGAACGCTTAGGCGCTCAGTCTCGCCACGGCTTCACCCACGCGACGTAGCCGAGAGGGAGGTACGTCTGTCCACCGTCGCGGTCGTGGACGACTACGTGATCACGGCCGACTACGAGGCGACCGCGCAGCTCCTCCCGGAGGACGACGGCACCGATCACCGCGTCGATCTCTTCTCCGTCGTACTCGAGTAGTCGCGCCCGGAAAGTGGACGCTCCTGGCTCGGCGCGGCGACCGCCGGCGCGAGCGCGTCGACTGACGCGAATCAGCAGAGGAAGTGCACCGTGTTCGCGGTTGGGTCGAACAAGCGGGATATCGACGCGCCCGCCGTCCGTGCGGAGCTGCAGGTAGTCGCGCCCAACCGCGTCGATCACGCCCACGAAAACGGACTCACCCACCCGCACGGACACCATGTCGCCACGGTGTTGCAGCTCACGCGCAACGTCGATGAGGTCGCGGTGGCGGGCCCACTGGCGGGCAGCCGCCCTCGTGTACTCCTCTTCCTCCGCGCGCTGTTCCTCGCGAGCAACGGCGAAGACGGATTCGAGGTCGGGATCATCAGCGAACTCGTCGAACGCGTCGCCCGTCGCCATACGCGCGACCTCCGGGGGTCGGTGGCGTGGCACCGTAACCCCCGGAGGGCGCGTTGTCTCGCGTGCGGTCAGTCCTGCTTGATCGCCTCGATCTCGAAGTCGAGCTTGGCCTTCTTGCCCACCAGGACTCCGCCGGCCTCGATGGCGACGTTCCAAGTGAGCCCGAAGTCCTCGCGGTCGACCTCGGTGGTGGCCGAGAAGCCGGCCCGCCGGTCGCCCAACGGGCTGTGCGTCCAGCCGTGGTACTCGGCCTCGAGGCTGACCGGGCGGGTGACGCCGTGCACCGTCAGTTCGCCATGGATCAGGAAGCGTCCCGGCGACTCCCCCTCGACCCCCGTGCTGCGGAACGTGATCTTGGGGTAGCGCTCGACGTCGAAGAAGTCCGGCGAGCGCAGGTGCTCGTCCCGTTTCTCGTCACCGGTCTCCACGGTCTCGGCGTCGATCTCGACCTCTACCCACGACTCGGCCGGGTCTTCGGCGACGTGGATCGTGCCGGTAACGCCGGTGAACCGGCCCCGGACCTTGCTCACCATGAGGTGCCGGGCGACGAACTCGACGCTGGTGTGGACGGGGTCGAGCTGCCACTCGCCCGGCTCCGGCAGTGCGAGCCCCTCGATCACGCGGTCTGCTTGGATCTGGCTCATGGTCGTGCTCCTCCCGTTCTGGGGAACTTCCTTGAGGCGACAACGGTTGTATATACAATGATATTCCTCGCAACTGTCCCTCGGTAAGGTGACCGCCGTGGCCGAAGCGCCCGAGCCCCTCAGCGACCAGCAGTTCGAAGCCTGGAAGGCCTTCATCCGGGCCCAATCGGCGGTGCTCAAGGTCTTGAGCGACGAGCTCGAGGCCGAGCAGGGCATCCCGCTGACGTTCTTCGACGTCCTCGCCCAGCTCTCCCAGGCCGGCGGGCGCCTCCGCATGAGCGAGCTCGCCGACGCCGTCCTGCTCTCGCGGAGCGGCGTCACCCGCGTCGTCGACCGGATGGTGCGGGCCGGGCTCGTGCGCCGCGAGGAGTGCCCCGAGGACCGCCGGTCGTTGTACGCAGCCCTCACCCCCAAGGGGACGCGGGCGCTGGAGGGGGCCCTCCCGGTCCACGTCCAGGGCATCGCCCACCACTTCGGCCGCCACATCAGCGACGAGGAAGCGAAGACGCTGGCAGCCGCACTGAACCGGATGCTGTCGTCCCCCGACGGCGACGCCTGCTAGCAGCCGCAATCCGGCCCCGTCCGTGCTGTCGGACGTTGGTCAGCCGATCACGCCGGCGGCGCGCAGCTCAGCGAGCTCGCCGTCGGACAGGCCGAGCTCCTTGCGCAGCACCTCGTCGGTGTGCTCCCCCACCCACGGCACGCGCGTCTCGGGGCCGTCTGCCATCCTCGAGAGCTTCACGGGGTTGCCGGGCACGAGCACGGGCTCGTCGACGTCGTCGGTGCGGGGCACCTCGACCAGCATGTTGCGCGCCGCGACGTGCGGGTCGGCGATCACGTCGGGCGCGGTGTTGCACGGCCCGGCGGCGACGCCGGCGGCGCTGAGCTCGTGGCAGGCGTCGAGCTTGGACTTCGTCGACGCCCACTCCTCGACGGCGGGGCGGATGACCGTCTCGAGGTGCTCGCGCCATCCCTTGCGTGTCGCGAAGCGCGGGTCTTCGAGCCACTCCGGATGGCCGACGAGCTGGGCGAGGCGCTCGAACTGGTGCTCGCGGCCGACCTGCATGATGAACCAGCCGTCCGAGGCGCGGAAGCCGTCCATGATCAGCAATGGTCCCGGGCCGCCCGGGCGCAGGCCCATGGACCAGAAGTTCGTGACCAGGTCGGTCATGGAGACCATGGCGTCGAACATGGAGACGTCGACGTACTGGCCCTCGCCGCTGAGGTCACGATGGCGCAGCGCGGCGAGCACGCCGATCACGCCGAACATCGACGTCCCGATGTCGCCGAGCGCGCCGGCCGGCGCGGGGACGGGCGGCTGATCGTCGAGCCGCTTGTACTCGTAGATGCCGGACATCGCCTCGACGATCGGCGCGTACGCAGGCCAGTCGTACGGCGTCTTGGCCGTGTTGCCGAAGCCCGAGATCGACAGGTAGATGACCCGCGGGCTCACCTTGGCGATGTCCTCGTAGCCGAGGCCGAGGCGCGCCATCGCGCCGGCCTTGAAGTTCTCGGCTACGACGTCGAAGTGCGGCACGAGCTGCAGGAACAGGTCGCGTCCCCGTGCGCTCTTGAGGTCGAGGCCGACGCTGAGCTTGTTGAGGTTGTTGCGCAGGAACGTCGCGCCGACCCGCCGGCCCTGCGGGTCCTCCATCGCCGGCAGCGCCCCCCGTCCCGATTCGCCGTCGACGGGATGCTCGATCTTCACGACCTCGGCGCCGAGCCGGGCCATCAGCTGCGTGCCGAAGGGCAGCGCCTGCATCTGCTCGGCCGCAAGCACCCGAACACCGTCGAGCGGCTTGCCGTAGCGCTGCGCGTCCGCGTTGCCGACGTCACCCAGCTTCATAGCTGCACTCTACGGCCCGCCTACACTCCGAACCCGTGCGAGGCATCATCAGCGCAGCGGGCTACGTCCCGTACCGGCGTCTCGACCGGTCCGAGATCGCGGCGTTCTTCGGCAGCGGCGGCGGCCGCGGCACACGCTCGGTGGCGTCCTACGACGAGGACACGACGACCATGGGCGTCGAGGCAGCCCGGTTCGCGCTGCGGAGCGCGGGAGAAGGCGCCGAACCGGACGCGCTCTGGTTTGCCACCGCGAACCCCGCGTACCTCGAGAAGACGAACGCCACCGCTATCCACGCTGCCCTGCGGATCGACCAGCTCACCCCGGCCATCGACACCGGCGGCGCGGTGCGTTCCGGGGTGGGGTCGCTGCGGGCCGCGCTCGATGGCCGCGGGTCCGTGTTCGTCGTCACGGCCGACATGCGCGGGGGCCTGCCGACCAGCGCCGACGAGGCGGCCGGCGGTGACGGCGCCGCCGCGCTCCTCGTGGACGACGACGACGAGGACGCCCCGGTCATCGCCGAGGTCGTGGGCGAAGCGTCGGCGACCGAGGAGTTCATCGACAGGTGGCGCGTCCCGGGTGACGCCACGGTGAAGCAGTGGGAGGAACGCTTCGGCGAGACGAAGTACCTCACGCTGGGCGAACAAGCTTGGAACGAGGCGCTGAAGGCCGCCGACCTGACACCGGAGCAGGTCGACCGGGTCATCGTCACCGGCACGCACGCGCGCGCGAACCGCTCGATCGCGAGCCGGTTGGGCACCGCCAAGGAGGCTGCCGTCGACGACCTCGCCGCCGGCGTCGGCAACACCGGCACCGCGCATGCAGGTCTACTGCTCGCCTCGGCGCTCGAGACCGCCGAGCCGGGCCAGGTGATCACGCTCGTGTCGCTCGTCGACGGCGCCGACGTCCTCGTCTTCCGCACTACCGATGCGGTCGCGTCGTACACGCCGGCGCGCCCGGTCGCGACGCAGGTCGACAACGGCGGTGCGATCCCCTACGGGCGCTTCCTGTCGTGGCGCCGCGTCGTCACCGTCGACCCGCCACGCCGGCCCGAGCCCGATCGCATCTCGGCCGCCGTCGCCGGTCGCACGCGCGACTGGAAGTACGCGTTCGAAGGGTCGCGCGACCAGTCGAGCGGCGCGCTGCACCTACCACCGCAGCGCGTGTCGCGTGAGGGCGGCGCCATCGACGAGATGGACCCAGCGCCGATGAGCGACGTGCCGGGCACGATCGCGACGTTCACCATCGACCGCATCGCGTACTCGCCGAGCCCGCCGATCGTCTTCGCGGTCGTCGACTTCGACGAGGGCGGCCGGCTGCCAACCGAGCTCACCGACGTCGAGGCTGACGAGCTGCAGATCGGCACCCGGGTCGAGATGACGTTCCGCCGGCTGTTCAGCGCCGACGGAATTCACAACTACTTCTGGAAGGCCCGCCCCATCCGCGGGTAGTGACGCACGGATCACACGGAGGACCACGAATGGGCTCGCATGGCATCAAGGACCAGGTGGCGATCGTCGGGATGGGCTGCACCCGCTTCGGCGAGCACTGGGACAAGGGCGCCGACGACCTGCTCATCGACGCCTCCGAGGAGGCATTCGCGTCTGCCGGCGTGACCAAGGACGACGTCGACGCGTACTGGTTCGGGACCGCGATGTCGGGCATGTCGGGCATGGCGCTGGCCCGTCCCCTCCAGCTCCAGAACAAGCCCGTGAGCCGGGTCGAGAACTTCTGCGCGACTGGCTCGGAGGCGCTGCGCAACGCGGCGTACGCGGTCGCGAGCGGCGCCTACGACACGGCGATGGCGATCGGCGTCGAGAAGGTGAAGGACAGCGGCTACCAGGGGCTCGTCGGTGCAGGGAAGACACCGACCGATGGGACCACGCGCACGCTCACCGCCGCCGCCATGTTCGCCATGTGCGTGCCCGCGTACGCCAAGAAATACGGCGTCGATCCCGACGAGATGCGCGAGGTGCTCGCCCACATCTCGGCCAAGAACCACTACAACGGTGCCCGGAACCCGCGGGCGCAGTTCCGGCGGGAGGTCAGCACCGAGACCATCTGCAACTCGCCGCTCATGGCCGGCGACCTGCGTGTGTTCGACTGCTCCGGCGTCGCCGACGGGAGCGCGGCGGCGGTCGTGGTGCGAGCCGAGGACGCCCCGAAGTACACCGAGTCGCCGCTGTACATCAAGGCGCTGTCGTTCGTGGCCGGCAACATGAGCGGCAACGCCGACCCCGACTACGACTACACGTGGTTCCCCGAGATCGAGGCCGCCGCAGCCGACGCGTACGCGCAAGCGGGGGTTACCGATCCCCGCAAGCAGATCGCGATGGCGGAGGTGCACGACTGCTTCACGCCCGCCGAACTGCTCATCATGGAGGACCTCGGGTTCGCGGAGCGCGGGACGGCGTGGAAGGAGGTGCTTGCAGGCACGTTCGACCTGCACGCAGAGCTCCCGGTGAACCCCGACGGCGGGCTGAAGAGCTTCGGTCACCCCGTGGGTGCGTCGGGGCTGCGGATGATGTTCGAGGCCTGGCTCCAGCTGCGCCACCAGGCGCCCGAGGAGCGGCAGATCACGACGGACCGCACGCTCGGTCTCACCCACAACCTTGGCGGGTACCCGGGCGAGATGGTCTCGTTCGTGGGTCTCGTCGGGGCTGAGCGGGGCTGACGCGCCGGCGGCGCCGCATGGCGGGCGTCGCCAACGGGTAGGCGAATACGGCACCGCGTCCCCGATCGGGAGGGATCACATGCCGCCGCAGCCGATCCTGCCCAATGCTCCGTCTCTGATCGAGTAAACGCTTCTGATCTCCGTGTGACACGAAATCCGTCTGGCAGCGACATGGTCGGCCATCGCGATCGCGGTGGTCGTTGGCGCGCTCGTGGCGGCGGGCGGTCTCGACGACTCTCCCGATCTCTCGCGGCGTCCGGTCGTCGAGGATGGTCGATCAGTGAAGAACGTCGCCGGGCGCGGTGACGTTCGCGTCGACGGCGTCGCGCGCGGCTCGGTGACGGCAGTCGAAGGCGACGTGATCGTGAGCGGTCGTGTGCACGGGGACGTCAACGCACCCGACGGACGCGTGATCCTCACCAGCTCGGCACGGGTCGACGGCGATGTTCGTTCGGAGCGCCCGCCTCTCAAGCCGGAAGGAACGGTCGTCCGCGGAACCGTCGCTCGATCCGAAGGCGGGCGGGGGTTGACCGCGAACGCCGTGATGCTCGGCGCCCTCGTGCTCGGCTTGTTCGTGATCGCGGCGCACGCGCGTAGGCGACCGCCGCTCCGACCCGCCTCGGGACTGGTGGTCCCGGGGCTACGGAGCGCGCGACAAGCCGAGCGGGGGCTGAAGCCGGTTGCGATGCGGTTCGGGGCGTTGGTGCTCGTGGGTGGAGTCACGCTGGCGGCGTGCGTGGCCGCGCTCGTCCCGGGGATGCGCACCATCGCGAGCTCCGAGCACTTCACGGGAAGGCTGCCGCCGCTCAAGGGCCTGGCGCAGCGGACGACCGTCGTCGCCGCCGATGGCTCGCAGATCGGCGTGCTCGGCGACGTGGACCGCCAGGCCGTCAAGCTCGCCGAGGTGCCGAAGGTCCTCGTCAAGGCGGTCATCGCCACCGAAGACCAGACCTTCTACTCGAACTCAGGCGTCGACCCGGGAGGATTGGCGCGCGCGTTCGTCGAGAACGTGACGTCGGGTCAGATCGAGCAGGGCGGCTCGACGATCAGCCAGCAGGTTGTCAAGAACCGCATCCTCCAGTCGCGTCGGCGCGACGTTCACCAAAAGATCCGCGAGATCGTCCTCGCCTACCGGCTCGACGACCGCTACTCGAAGGACCAGATCCTCGAGGAATACCTCAACACCGTGTACTTCGGCCAGGGCGCCTACGGCGTCAAGAGCGCGGCCGAGCGGTTCTTCCGCAAGCCGCTGGCGGAGCTCGATGTCGCCGAATCCGCGCTACTTGCCGGCTTGATCTCCGAGCCCGAGGGGGCCAACCCGTTCACGAACCCGGAGCGGGCCACGGCGCGCCGCGACGAGGTCCTCCAGCGCGAGGTCGAGCACGGCGACCTCACGCGCGCAGACGAGGCGGCCGCCAGTCAGCAGCCGCTACCGACCGTCCTGCCGCCGGCCGAACACAAGCCTGAGAACTACTTCGTCGAGGAAGTGCAGCGCCGTCTGCTCGCGGACCCACGCCTGGGCGCGACCGAAGAGGAGCGGCGCGACCGGCTCCTGCGGGGCGGGCTGCGGATCGAGACGACCCTCGACCCCGTGGCTCAGCAACGGGCCCAGGCGGCGATCAGCGGCAACCTGCCGAGCGCGCCGCCGTTCACGGGCGCTCTGATCGCGATGGAGCCGAACACCGGCGCGGTCAAAGCCATGGTCGGTGGCCCCGGCTTTGCCGAGTCGCAGTACAACATCGCCACGCGCCAGCCCGGCCGCCAGCCCGGGTCGACGTGGAAGATCATCACACTCGCCGCGGCACTCGAAGCGGGCTACTCCCCCGAAGACCAGGTCGACGGGACGTCGCCGTGCACGATCGCGGCCCCGGGCGCCGGTGTGTACACGACCCAGAACGCCGAAGGTCCGGGCGGCAACCTGACGCTGCGCGCCGCGACCGAAGAGTCCGTCAACTGCGCGTTCGCGCGCCTCATCGGCAGCCTCGGTCCCGCCAAGGCCGTCGAGATGGCCCATCGCCTCGGGATCGTGCAGAACGTTCCGGCGTTCCTGTCGATCACCCTCGGTACCCGTGAAGCGACACCGCTCGAGATGGCGACGGTTACCTCGACGCTCGCGGCAAGCGGCGGCCGGCACGATCCGGTATTCGTCACCAAGATCACCGCGCCCGACGGGAAGGTGCTTCTGGACACCACGAACGCACCTGGTCAACAGGTGCTCAGGTCCGACATCGCCGCGTGCGAGACCGACATCCTGCGCGGCGTCGTCACCAACGGCACCGGGAAGGGGGCGCAAACCGCGCACACGGTCGCAGGGAAGACGGGCACAACGGACGAGAAGACCGACGCCTGGTTCCTCGGCTATACGCCACAGCTCGCGACGGTCGTCTGGTACGGGGCCTCGACCGGGCGCGTACCGGGCGCGGGATTCGGCGGCCAGACGTCGGCGACGATCTGGAGGGCGTTCATGGACGCGCAGCTCGCGGGCCAGCCCGATGTCCCGTTCGCGCCTCCCGGCGGTCCGTGCGCCGCGCCCGGCGAGCAGATCACGCCGGGCGGCCGCGAGCCTCTCCCGCCGCCGGCACCACCGCCTCCTCCTGAGGCGGCGCCACCGGAAGTGCCGCCGCCCGCCGCGCCACCCGGGCTGCGTATACCGCTTCCGGGCGGCCCCGGAGGGCAAGGCAAGAAGGACTGACGTCCGTCACGGGAGCGGATGCTTCGCCAGGAAGCCGAGCACAGTGCGCACGAAATCGTCCGTGCGCTCGAACAGCAGCCCATGACTGGATCCGCGCCCTGTCATCAACTTGCAGGTCGCCTTGGGGATCCGGTCCGCGACCGCGCGTCCAAGGCGCGGTGGGCTGACGATGTCGTCCTCTCCTGTCAGGACGAGTGTCGGGGCGCTGATGTCCGAGACGCGATCGAGGCTGTCGAACTCGAAATCGGCGGCCCACTGCTCGGCGACGGCGCGGACCTCTTCGGGCGTCGACGGCGCGATCAGCGTCGTCCATTCGACGAACTTCGAGAACTCCGGCGAGTCGAGGAACTCGGGCGAATAGCAAACGCCGAGGGACACGAGCCCGCACGAGAGGTCCCCCGTCTCCCACGGGTGCTTCATCGCCATCATGAGCGCGGTGGCGAACCCGTCGCGACGCCCCCACGTCCCGTACAGAACGAGGCTCCCGACTTTGCCGCGATTACGGAGCGCGAGCTCCTGCGCGACCGTGCTCCCCAGCGACCAGCCGAGCACATGCGCTCGCGGAACCTCCAGCGCGCCGAGGAGTGCGGCCGCCTCGTCGGCGAGGCTCGCCGTCGTGACCGCGCCGTCGCCGCGCTCTGAACGGCCGAGCCCGCGGTAATCGAAGCTGATGACGTCGTGCCGTTCGGCGAGCGCCGGTTCGGCCGGCGCCCACATCCCGAGGCACCCCGCAGTCCCCATCGCGAGCAGCAAGGGCTCACCGCTCCCCGTGCGTCGGTAATGCAGGCGCACGCCGGTGTTTACGTCGACGAGCGCATCCGCCACGGCGCGTCAGCTCTCGTCGGACGCCCCGAGCAACCCCTCGAGCTCGGCCAGGTCGTCGTCGGACAGCTTCCAGTCGACAGCCGCGACGTTCGCGCGCACCTGCTCGGGTTTCGTCGCCCCGGCGATGATCGACGTCATTGCCGGCTGCGCGGCCAGCCACGCGAACGCCAGCTCGAGGATCGTGCGGTCCCGTTCGGAGGCGAACGCGCTCAGCCGGCCGACGGCGTCGAAGTTCCGCTCGGACATGACGCGCGCGGCGCGGTCCTCGGGAAGCTTCGAGAGCCGGGTGCCCTCCGGTGGCCGCTCGCCGCGCCGGTACTTGCCCGTGAGCAGCCCGCTCGCAAGCGGGAAATACGGAAGGACGCCGAGACCGTCACGGACGCACGCGGGTACGACGTCGCGCAATGGGTCCCGATGCAAGAGGCTGAAGTGGTTCTGCGCGCTCACGAACCGGGCGAATCCTTTCCGCTCGGAGACTTCCTCTGCCTCGTCGATCTGGCTGCCCGAGAAGTTGGAGTTCCCGATCTCGCGGACCTTCCCGTCGCGCACCAGCTTGTCGAGCGCGTCCAGCGTCTCCTCGATGGGCACGTTGGGATCGGGCCCGTGCTGCTGGTACAGGTCGATGCGATCGGTGCCGAGCCGCCGCAGGCTTCTTTCGACCGCTTCGGCCACCCACCTCGCGCTGGCGCCGGCGTGACTTGGGTCGTCGTCGATGGGCGCGACGAACTTCGTGGCGATGAGCACGTCGTCGCGATGGCGGCCGAGGGCGCGGCCGAGGAACTGCTCGGATCGGGTTCCGCCGTAGACGTCGGCAGTGTCGAAGAAGTTGATCCCCGCGTCGAGCGCAGCGTGGACTACGGCCGCGCTCTGCTCCTCGTCGATGCGCATGCCGAAGTTGTTGCAGCCCAGTCCGACCAGCGTGACCTCGAGCGACCCCAGCTTGCGCGTCTCCACTGCGGTGATGCTACGGCCTGATGTCGAGGACCTGTTCGAGGCCAAGGAGCCGGAGGACTCTGAGAACCTCTTCTTGCGGATGCTCGAAGACGGCCCGTCCGCCACGAGCTTGGATGGCGTTGTGGACGTGGAGCAAAGCCTGTCCGCCCGTCGGGTCCATGAAAGCCAAGCGGCTGATGTCGACGCGGAACTGGCCCCGTTGTCCGTCTACCGCGCTCGCGACGGCTTCCTCGAGGTCCGCAGCGCTGTCGATGTCCAACTCGCCGCTGACGTACAGCTTCTCGCCGGCGCCGTTCCGCTCCCGTGTGACGTGTATCTCGTCTCGCATGGTGCTGGATCCCCGTGCTCGTGCAGCACCCCACCGCCATGAGCAGCGTGACGATGGCCTCGCAGGGGCCCCCGCACCCACCACTCGAAACACTCGGCACTGCCGTGGATGCGCCCGCCGCCTGCTTGACGAGACCCCATCAGGAAAGCACGGGCGACACCGGAGGGCAAACGAGCCGGCGACTAGGCCTCGCCGGCGATGGATTCAATGACGGACTGCGCCGCGACGTCGAGCGTGCAGCGGCGGGCGTCCGCTATTTCAGAGAGCCGCGTGACGGCGCCGTCGAGGCTCGTGTGCTCGAGTTCCATGAGGACTCCCTGCGCCCGGTAGACGAGGTCGTCGCCTGCGGCGAGTCGTGCTTGCAATTCCGCGATGAGGACCTGCGACCGGGCATAGGCCTGCGCGCTGGCGAGCAAGACGGACGCGTGCGCGGCGAAGGTGCTGCAGTCGCCTCTGTCCCAGCCTGCAAATCCCCCCGTCCGCCATGCGTAGAGGTTCAACGCACCGATCAGCTCGCCCCGTGCAACGAGGGGCAGGGCCAAGCAGGCGATCAGTCCTTCGCCGCGCGCTGAGGGAGCGAACGTGGGCCATCGCTCATCCGAGGTGACCGGCTCGAGGTCATGCACCACGCCCGTGCGTAGGCATTCGACGCACGGACCGTCGTCGAGCTCGTCCTGAAGCGCGTCGAGCTTCGAGCTGCGTATGTCCGTGTACACCCGGGCGCCGAGACCATCGCGATCGACGAGCTGCATGCCAACCCCGTCGCACTGACCGAGCGAGCTCCGAGCGAGATCAACGACATCTTGCGCAATGCCATGGAACGACTTGTCGAAAACCTGGATCTCGGAGAGCTGAACGACGCCCTCCGAACCCGTCATGTCACTCGCGGAGGAACTCGTCGGGCGCCTCCACCACAGCCTTGGCGAGGTCGCGCAGTTTGATGTTCCGGTATTGGGAGATATCGCGGAGCCGTTCGAAGGCTTCGTCGGGCCCGCAGCCCTCGCGTGCTTGGATGATGCCCTTCGCTTGTCCGATCACGTCACGAGACTGGAGCGCTTCCTGCAGCTGGTCGATGACAGCTTGTGCCTTCGCGAATGCGCGCGCATTTGCAACCGCGACGGACGCCGGGCCCATGAACCGGCGACCGATCTGCTCATCGGTCTCCTCGAAGGGCTGGTTCTCGGAGTACAGGTTCAGAACTCCTCCCGTCCCGTGATTCCCGATCACCAGAGGGAGCGACAGACAGCTCACAACCCCATCGTCGACCGCCGGGCCGCGAAACTTCGGCCACCGGGTCTCGGCTTGCAGCGACGGGCTCCGACGCACCTCTCCTGTACGCAGGCTCTCCAGGCAGGGACCCTCATCGCTGGCGTACTGATGCTCGTCGATCCGTTGGACCAAGGGGCCCGACGCCGCCGCAGTCGTCAGCTGATCGTGTTCGAAGAGCGTGACGCCGGCGGCACCGCAAGCCGGGATCGCCCGCACCGCAATGTGGGCGACATGGCCCAGCATCAGCTCGAGGGTCTCGTTCGTCAGCAGCAGTCCCGCGAGCTCGGACAGCTCTTGCTCGAGAGGTTCCCGGGGCTCGTCCATCGCGCCTCCTCTCACGGGGCGCAGAACCGCTGGGAACCCAGGGAGTCCGAGTTGTTGGACAGCGGAACGGCGAGGAATCGGAGCGGCGCAGCTGCGTGCTCAACCAACCGTTCGAAACCTCGGTACGCGACCGTACACCCGATCTGTACCGAAGCGAACATTTCTTTGGAACCGTCAAACCGACGACGCCCTCGTTGCCGATCGTGGCGATCTCGACGCTGGGGCCATCGTCCATACGGGTCCGGATCGACACGACCGCGTCGACCGGGAAGTGGACCTCTTCGATCGGCTGGCCCGCCTCACCCAGATCCTGCTTCTGCGCGACGTCGCGAGGCCGTAGCTGCGCGTTCAGCCGCTGGTAGTCCGCTTCGGGCAACGCCTTCAGGAGTCGGTTGGGGCGCCTTGTGTTTTTGGTGGACAAGTACCGCCTCCTGACGGCTTCACGGTGACAGGCACGGCCGACGTCCGACTGGGCGGCTGGCTGCTCAACCAAGAAAAAATGTACACGCGAGAGCCACGAGCCAGGAGGAGCACCGATGACCGCCGTTGATCTCGAACCAGCTACGACGCAGATGGCTGACCTCGTCCGTGAGGTTCCCGGCGCGCTGCTCGACGCGCCCACACCGTGCCCCGGCTACACGCTCGGTGATCTGATTGAGCATGTCGGCGGGTTGACGCTCGCCTTCACCGCCGCCGCGAAGAAGGACTTCGGCGATGCGACCTCGCAGGGACCGTCCGGGGACGCGTCGCGTCTGGGTGACGACTGGCGAACCAGGATCCCGCGGGACCTGGCCGCGCTCGCCGAGGCGTGGCGCGATCCGGCGGCATGGACCGGGATGACCCAGGCGGGAGGACTGGAGCTGCCGGGCGAGGTGGCCGGCTTGGTCGCTCTGGACGAGATCGTGATCCACGGTTGGGACATCGCCCGGGCGAGCGGACAGCCCTACGACGTTGACCCGCGGTTGCTCGGGGCCGTGCACGACTTCGTCGCCCAGTTCTCCGAGCCCGGGCAGGAGGCGGCACGCGAGGGACTCTTCGGGCCTGTGGTCGAGGTACCAGACGACGCGCCGTTCTTCGATCGCGTTCTCGGCCTGACCGGGCGCGATCCGGCCTGGTCTCCGAACGGAGCGTGAGACCACCTCGTTCGGCACGCGTATTCATCGACGCGGAAGCGCCCATTGACGCGCCGGTTCGCCGGGTGCATCTTGAAGCCGCGCGGGGGGTTGCGCAGTGAAAGGAGACGCCGATGCTGATCTCGGCGGTCAACCTCTCCAAGAAAATCGCAGACGAAGAAGTCCAGCCCGTCCTGAGGGCCATCAACACCCAGATAGCTCAAGACTTCGCCCCGTACTGGGGGATGTCGGCGACGATGCGATTGGAGGGGCGGGCAGCACGTAAACCGAAGCGCGAGCATCCGCCCGAGCTGCGTGGCGACGCCATCATCTATCTGTGGGACCACGCCGACGTCGATGACGCACTCGGCTACCACGACGAGAACCATGCCGGTCAGCCGTGCGGGTTCGTGTTCACGACGATTGCCGAGCAGATCGGTGAGCCGTGGAGCGTCACGCTCTCCCACGAAGCGCTCGAGCTGATCGGTGACGCGAACGTCAACCGGCTGGCAGCGGGACCTCATCCGGCCGATCCGAATCGGTGGGTGCTGCACTGGTACGAGATGTGCGATGCGGTACAGGCAGAGAAATACGAAATCGACGAGGTCGTCGTGTCGAACTTCGTGCTGCCCTTGTACTTCACGCCTGGAGAGCAGGTGGCCGGGCGCAACGACTTCCTCGGGCGACGCCACAACGGCGGCACGCTCGAGTCCTTCGGGGTCAATCCAGGAGGGTACGTCGGGTTTCTCGATCCGAAGACCGGCGAACACGACACCTACTCCATGAAGGACGACGAGATCGCGCGGTGGCGCCTCGCGGTGAAGCAGAGCCTCGGCGCGAGCCGACGAGGCGTGCGCTACCGCCAGATGCCGGAGCGCGCGATTCGCGAGACGGTGGCGTGAAGAACTGAGCTAGCGCCGGTGGGCGTCGAAGAAGTCCAATACAACTTTGGTCGCGTCGATCACGCCACGCTGCCCGGCGGAAGCGGCGCGGGGCCATTCGTGTCCCCAACCTGCAATCGTCCAGAGCTGTGCATCCACGCCCTTCACGCAACCGCGCCACCTCGTAACCGTCACTCCAGCTTCCGGCCTCTTCGTCACGGGCCGCAGACTGCAACCATCACGTTTCGCCCACTGGTCCATCCGCTCCCGCACGGACGGATTCCCGAACTGGAACCCGAGCAGTCCGTTGCCGTTGTAAACGACCGTGTCATCCGCGTCCCCGTGCACAGCGAGCACCGAGACGGCCCCTCGACCCGGGCACTTACCGGTGAGGTTGACCCCCGAGACCGGCGCGATCGCGGCGAACCGCTTACCGAGCTCGCAGCCGAGCGTCGTCGCCATGCCCGCGCCGTTCGACATGCCCGTCGCGTAGACGCGGTGCGTGTCGATGCACAGCTCCTGTTCGAGCGCGTCGAGCAACTGCGTGACGAAACGAACGTCGTCGGCGCCGACCAGTGAGGACTCGATGCCGAGGTTGGTGCCGTGCGGAGGCCCGAAGTCGACGGTGCCGGGGCTGAAGATGTTCCAGAACGGCCGACCCTCGAACGCCCCCGCGCTCTCCGCGCCGGGAACCACTCCGAGGGGCACCTTCAGCGGCCCGCCGTCGGGAGATGCGATCACGTACCCGCGCGCGGCCGCCAGCTTCGGCATGTCGGTCAGGGCGTCCTGCGCCTCGCCGGTGCCTCCGAAGCCGTGGAGGTTGAGCACAAGAGGCGCCGCCCGCCGTCCGTTGTACCGGTCCGGAATCGTGAGCTGATAGCGCCGCTCGAGACCGTCGAGCTGCATGGTGCGCGCGGTCGTGCCGGCCTGCGCCGCGCGGCTCGGCGAGCAGCGCTGCGCGCGCGGTCCGCTCGGGACGGCGTGAGACGGGTCCGCACTCGTCACGCCCACCACTGATGCAAGAACCACCGCGCCGAGGAGGGCGCGCGCCACCCCGCCTATCTCGTCCCCCAATGCCGTTCCCTCCACGTGCGCCAGCCTGCCCGACGCCTGGGTGCCACGCCTTGTACTTGCGCGATGATCCTATAGAGGGCTTGATGACGCTCTTCGACGAGCTCGGCCGCGACGCGCGAGAAGCTCTTCCACGGATCCTCGTCAGGTTGCACCAGCTCGTCGAGCTTCGCCGCGAACGGGTTTGGGGCCCCGCAGTGCGCGACGCCAACGCAATACGACGACCGATCGCTTGACTGGTTGAAGAAGCGCAAGGATGCCGAGTTCAGGTCGTCGTCGAAGAGAACGGCTGCGGCCCCGTGCAGCGGCCGCGGCTCGGTGGAGTCGACGACCCATCCTCCGGTGTTGTAGACGCAGACGGGATTCTCGTATCCGACGAATCGTCGAACGGCCTCGAACGGCTTGTGCGTGTGCCCGAACACGAAGGTGACATCGCCGGGCACGCGTTGGAGTTCTCCGTATTCCTTCTTATATTCCCGTTTGATCTGGTCGAGCAGAGGGGACTCGAGGTAGCGGTGCAGACGAACCTGCGCTTCCGGGGAGAGCACGGCCTCTCTCCGACCGCGTTCCAGGCGCTGGCCCTTCTTGGCGATCGCGTCGAAAACCCAGGCCAGCACCCTCGCGTACATCCTCTGCAGGATCTTCGGCCGCGCCCTCCCGGCCAGGCCGCGTGCCAGGTTTCTGTTCAAGGGGCGCAGCGCATCAAGGCTTTGCAGCGATGCATAGATGACGCCGACGTCCCTGCCGACGGCTCCCGAGCGTCCCAAGGTCGACCAGAAGAAGTCGATCCACGCGAAGTTCTCGGCTTCCCAAGCCCACACCGGCGTCTCGGTCCAGGGCGGTGGAAGCTGATTGGGAAACACCATGTCCCGCGCCGTCGACATGATCGTGTACATCGCCTCGAGGAACTGGCCGTGATGGATGAACACATGACGGTTCGATGACGGTGTGTCGAGTGCGAGGTTCGGATAGACGACTCGAACGTTGACCCCCGAGCGCTGACCAAGAGCTCGATCGAGGAGACTCGTCACCAAATCCGAGGAGACCTGCCGCTGAGTAGCGGTTTCTCGCATTCGCGTCACATGCCACGGCGGTTCCAGTTGCTCTGTGGGTGGCCGCGCCCGCACATAGTCCGAGTACTGCTTCTCGCGGACGCCCTCCCAGAGGTGATGATCGTGGTTGCCGGGGATGAAATACACGTTGGAGTCGAAGATGCCGTCGGGTCCCAGGGCTTGCTGCACGAACATCTCGAACACCATCGCGGCGTCGTTGTCCCTGGCCAGCGCGAGCTCGAAGATGTCGCCCGCCAGAATCAGGGTCGGCTTTCGCGAGCCCTCGTTGCGTTCCGTCACGGACCGGAGGCAGGCCAGTAATCCCTCGAGCGCGGGGCTGGGCTTGGTGTGGTCGACCCTGAGCGTGTCGGGATCCAAACGGGTGAGGATGCTGTTCTCGGCTCCGAAATGAAGATCCGAAAGGCAGACGTAGCGAACGTCAGGCACGGGCTGGACCCAACCATCGCGGTCCGTAGACGTTCCAGAGCTGGCTGACGAAGAACCCGCCGAACGACGCGAGCCCCCTCACAGCTCCTCCGTCGTCGGAACTGCGGGCGCGGAAGGTCGTCATCTGCCAGACGAAGTCGGTGGGAAGGATGTGGAGAATGCCGGCGCCGACGAGAGCTGCGGGATTCTCCTGGGCGGCGTCGAGATGTCCGCTCAGAATCTTCGTGTACAGCGTCGTCGTCTCCGGCCACATTGCCGTGAGTCGTGGCGTATGTATGTCCTTGTAGCCGGCGAGTGTCAGTGGATGACCCGCCGCGTCGTGGAAGAAGAGCCGGTACAGCATGCGCTTGCTCGCAAGACCTGCATCCACGAAGAGGTTGAAGCTTCCGTCACTCAGGCAGAGGCGGCCGCCGAGCACGTCGCTCTTGATCCAGCCTCGCGCGCTGGCCGCGTGAGCCGGGTCGCCGATGAATTCGTCGACATCGTCGGTACCGATCGTGAGCCGGAACATGAGCGAGCTGCCCGCCCCGCCTCCCCGCTCGAACCCGGCCTGGTAGTCACGCTCTCCGAACGCGAACCAACCCCTCATCTTCTCGGTCCACTCGACGTGGTAGATGGGGCGGCTCATGGCAGCATCGCGTCCGCGGCACGGTCCGCGAAGGCGGCGATCGTCAACGATGGGTTCGGTCCGACCGGGCCGGGCATCACCGACCCGTCGACGACGTACACCCCCGGATATCCGAAGACCTGACCGCGGTCGTCCACGACGCCCTCTTGTGCGGAGCAGCCCATCGGGCAGCCTCCGAGCGGGTGGACGGTGATCACCCGCTTGAACAGCCAGAGGGGCCAATCCGAGATCTTCGCCTCGAGCGCTTCCGCAATCTCGTGCAGCGTTCGCCCCACCTTCGCGAAGTACGCGCTGGACGACTGCGTTGACCAATCAAGATCGAGATCTCCTCGCTTGAGCCCCATCCGGCCGCCGGGGACGTCGCGACCCATGGCGAGCACCGGAAGCCAGGTGGAAGATCTCCGTCCGCCTGCGAACAGGCGGTCGACGGCCCCGCTGACGTTGCTCCGTGGATCCCCGCGTGCGTGAGCCAGTGCGCGCCGCAATCCGAACATCACCGCACGTGGCACGACGCCGGACACACCGCTGCTTTCGACGAGCCAGTTGAGGAACTGCGGAACGCCGCCATCCTCGATGTAAGCCGCGGCCCTCTTCACCGCAGCCGTCCAGCCGGTCACCGACTCGGATCGCGCTCGTGATCACCGGGCCGAACCCGGGGTTCAGCCAGCGCGGGACGCTTTTGCCGCCTACGTGCCTGCGGGCTTGGTGGAGGAACGACAGGATGTCGCCGTTGCCCGAGAAGCGGGTGCCGAGGGCGGGGCTGATGTTAGGGAAGGCGCTTCGGTTGCGGAGGAGCAGATAGGTGGACCCGAATGTGCCCGCCCCGAGCACCAGCTTCTCCGCCGTCACAGTGACGTGTTTCTGCTCATCCCGTTTCTTCGTCGGCCGGGCGGCCTCGGCGTCGGCAGAGTGGTCGACGTAGTCGATCCGGTAGCCGCCCTCCCAGCGTTCGAAACGGCGCACCTCAGCGAGGGTGCGAATATCAGCGCCGCGCTTCTTGGATTGCGACAGGTAATTGAAGTCGAGCGTGTTCTTGGATCCGTAGTTGCACCCGACGTCGCATTCGCCGCAGAGCCGGCACGTGTCGCGGGGCAGGCCGTACATGGCGGGCGGCTCCTCGACGATCTGCACGCCCGGCACCGGGTCCGCGTGGGGATTGCCGAAGGTGACCGCGAGCTTGGGCAGGTACCAGTCCAGGCCCCGCTTCTGTGCCGCTTCCCGCATCGCGATGGTCTTCGGCGTTTGGCTGTATGGCAGGTGATCGAATGGATACCGCTGCGCGCCCAGCATCTCCTCGACCGCCTTGTAGTGCGTTGCGAGGTCGTCGTAGCTGATGGGCCAGGGGCGACATCCACCCGGTTCCTCGTCGACGAACCAGTTCGGGTCCTTGCGGATCAGGACGTTCGCGTAGATGAGTGATCCTCCGCCCAGCCCGCTCGAGACCAACGCCTCGAAACGGCGGAACGACCAGAGGTCGAACATGCCGAACAGACCGGACGCCGGGTCCCAGAAGTTGCGCGCCACGTCGCGGGGGCTGCGGGGAAAAGAACCGGGCGGATACTTCTTTCCACGCTCCAGCACGCAGACCTTCTTGCCTGCGTCAGCCAGCCGGTAGGCGACTACCGACGCACCGAAACCGGACCCCACTACTACGGCGTAGAAGTCAAACGGCATCAGCGTCTAGGTGAGGTCACGCGCCACAGTTCCCGACACGATGCAGCACATTTCCACCCCGCGCAAGGACCCGGGCGCCTTGCCGCGCATCTTGGTCTTCTCAGTCGTCCCTTTCGGACCGTTGACTCGGACTCGAGCCAGGCCAAGACTTCGCGAATGTCGCAATCGCGATTCGGTCCCGGAAGAAAGGGTGCTTGTGCAATCGACGGTCCCGAAGACACCGGGGTTGCAGTTCACCGAATTCCTCAAAGGCTGGTTTTCCACCGACGTTCCGGACGGCGATTACGAGGTCGGAGCGACGCGAGGGCGGACCGAGGGTTCTCTGCTCGAGGCTGAGGTCACCGTCACCTTCGACGATCTCGAAGAATTGCTGCGCCAACCTGCGAGCCCTGGCCGCCTTGATGGGGAGGTTCTTGCGCCCAAGCTGTCGCCGTTTCCACTCACCGTAACGGGAGGAGAGTTTCGGCTCTTCGAGCCCGACCGGCGGCACGTCGAAACCTGGAACATGCGCTACTCCATGGCCTTGACTTCGGATGAAGGCGGACGTCGGTACCGGCTCGAGGGAGTCAAGGTTCTTCACGACGATCCTGGTTTCGACATCTGGAAAGACACGACGAGGCTCTACGTCCGGATCGTCGATGACGACGGCACTTCGCTGGGTGCCGGTGTTCTGTGCGTTTCACTGGCGGACCTGATCCGAAATCTGCGAACGGTGAGAGTGCTTCGGGAGCCGAGTCCGGCCAAGCGCACCGCTTACGTTGGCCGCTTCCTTCGCTTGTGGGCGAGCCGCTTACTCCACACGTACGCCGGGCTCGACGAGAAGGACGGCCGCTTCTGGGGAAATCCAAGGGCGAAAAAGAAGCCGGTCGAGCCGACGCCCGACCGCAGGGCGGATCTGATCGCATGGTGCGACGGTCGCGAGCAGTGGCATGACGACGGCACACCGCCTGGTGACGACGCGTGGCTCCAGCTGACCCGGTTCAACGGCGGTTCGAAGGGCCCGGTGATGCTCGCTTCCGGGTTCGCGATGGCCGCTCGCTCGTTTGCGCTGACCACGAACAAGAAGAACTTGGTCGCGTGCCTCCTCGAGAAGGACTTCGACGTCTGGCTGTTCGACACTCGCTCCTCGATCGAGCTTGAGTCGGCGCGCACGGAGTTCACGCTCGACGACATCGCTCGAAAGGACTGGCCGGTCGCTGTCCGTGAAGTGCTACGTCGGACGCAGGGCGACAACGGTGTCCAAGTCGTGGGTCACTGTGCCGGCTCGGTCACGTTCCTCATGGCGATGCTTGCCGGTCTCGACGGTGTGCGGGCGGCGGTCTGCTCGCAATACACCATGTATCCGCAAACTTCATCGTTCATCAAAGCAAAGGTCAGGATTCCTGTTCCCCAGCTCTTGCAAAGGCTCGGCTTCAAGACTCTTTCGCCGAATTACGGCCAAACGTGGAAGAACAAGCTAATCGACACCGGTCTCGCGGTCGTTCCGATTCCTCGGCAGGAGCGCTGTGGAAGCGCATTGTGCCGGTGGGTGAACCTCATCTACGGCATGACTCATCGCCACGCACAGCTCAACGACGCGACGCATCGCGCCCTTGTCGAGGCGTTCGGTGTCGGAAACCTCGACACGATCAAGCAGCTGGGCCTGATCATGCGCAGAGGCATCGCCGTCGACCATTCGGGCAACAACAGCTACGTCGAGTTTCCGGAGCGGCTGGCGATCCCCATCCATTTTCTCGTCGGCGAGCACAACTACATGTTCTTTCCCGCCACAACAGACATGACACTTCGCTGGCTCAGAGAGCACAACGACCCGTCGCTCTACACGTACACGGAGCTACCGGGATACGCGCACCTCGACTGTTTCATCGGCAGGAACGCGGCTGACGAGGTGTTCCCCGGCATCATCGACTTTCTCGACGCGAACTAGGTCCGGAGCGTCACAACCGTGCCCAGTCACGGAATGACCGGTGATGTGGCCGCTGCTCGATCCCCCGGAGGTTCAGGTCGCGAACCGTCGCCATTGCCTGCTTGCGCAGCTCCCTGGCCTGGCGACGGTCGTGCGGTGCTCCACGAGCCGCGAGCGCGTCGGCGAGCGCCGTCTCGGTCAACGCGACGAACGGTCGGGCCCGCATGTGCTGGTGCCGCTCGAGAGCCGTCGTGAAGTGCTGTACGGCGTCGTCCCATCGACTGCGAATCGCGCTGAGGACGCCCAGGTAATGCGCGGCCGCGCCAAAGAACGCGGTTTGCCCAGCCGTGCAGTTGCGCTCCTGGTACGGGAGCATGATCGTGTACAACTCCGTGGCCCAGTGCTCGTCGCGTAGCCGGTCGGTGGCGTTCGCCAGGCTCGTGAGGAGCGTCCACCAGTTGTACCGACGGTCCTCGGGCCGAAGCTCCGATACATCGAAGCGGCTGAGATGGTCGCGTGCGCGGTCCAACTGCCCCGTCTCCGCATACAACCAGGCAAGCAACGCGTCCCAGAACGGTGGCGCACCCGGGGTGACAGCCTGCTCGATGGGCGAGAGACATTCTGAGATCCGTCCCTGGAGCCACCGCCAAGGAAGCGTCTGGAAGAACAAGACCCGCTGTTGGTGGGGATGGCCGGCCATGGTGGTGAGCGTCTGCGCCGCCAAGCGCTCGGCCTCCTCGAAGCGCCCCTGAGTGCCGGCGGTCATCCCCTCCCACATCGTGGCGAGCCGGAGGTACTCCGGCTGCCCGAGCGCGCTCGCGAGCTCCTTTGTCTCGCTGACGACGGTTGTGGCCTCGTCGACGTCCCCCCGTTCGAAGAGGCGATGCAGCCGGCACTTGAGACCTTGGAGAACGATCTCCTGATCGCCCAGCGATTCGCCCAGCTCGATGACTTCGGCGGCCGTCTCGAGTTGGGCCTGGAGATCCTCGGGCCCCTCGAGCGCCCAGCACCGCCCGATCAGGACGGTCGCGATCGTGCTCGGATCGTCGATGTTGCGCGCGATGCGTAGGGCCTCGTCGCACAGCTCGGCCCGTTCGGGGCGAGGCGAGACGTAATAGAGCCACTGCGCCAAGCGAGCCAACGCGCGGGCTCGGACGCCGTTCTCCTCCGGGACGCGCTCGAGGACTTCCTTGAGGAGCGCTTCAGCTCGAGGATCGGGCTCGTTGGAAGGTGGGAGCACCCCGCCGTAGCCGAGCGCGGCGTGGGCCAAGAGATATTGGCGATCCAGCTTGCGGGCCAAGTCGGCGGCCTGGAAGAACTCCTTCTTCCCATGGTGCACCTCGCCGGAGTGGTTGTGTGCCTCCCCGAGGGCAAGGAGCAGTTCACACCGAAGAACATCGTCCGGACTCTCGTTGCGCTCGAGCGTGTCGAGCGCTCGGCGATAGAGGTCTGCGGCGGTCTCATACGAGAGTTGGGCCATCGCTTCGTCTCCGGCCCGCAGCGCGTACTCGACGGCCTTGTCCGCGCTCCCCGCCTCGGCAGCCTGCCCGAAGTGGTACGCGAGCTGGGCGAGGTGAGGGCCGAGATCGTCGGCTCTGAGGTCCTCGAGGGCCTCAGCTACACGGCGGTGGAGACGCACCCGGCGACTCGCCGGGAGCTCGTCATAGATCGTGTCGCGCACGAGAGCATGGACAAAGCTGTAGCGGTCGAGCGCATCTGGCACCTCGGCAACGACCCGCGCGGCAGCCGCCTCCTCGAGGGATGTGAGGACGTCGTCTTCGGAGGCATCGCTCACCCGCTCGAGGACATCGAACTCGAAGTCGCGGCCGACTACCGAGGCGATTTGTAGCACGCCGTTCGTTGTGGGCCCGAGGCGCGACCGGCGGCTGTCGATGACCTCGCGAACCCCATCGGGGATACCGAGCCGCTCGACGCTGACGTCGTAGGTCCATCGGCCATCGCGCACGGACACGGCGCCGGTCTCGACCAGGTGCCGCAGGACCTGACCCATGAAGAACGGGTTGCCTTCGGTTTCCGCGTGAACGGCGCGCGCGAGGGCCACTCCCGGCTCCTCGAGCGCATGGCCGGCGGCGGCTTCGACGAAGGCGGTGACGCCGTCGGCGTCGAGCCCGTCGAGGGCCAGGCGCTCGACGGTCTGTAAGCGACGCAGGTCGGCGAGCATGTCGGCAAGGGCAACCGTTTCGCCGCCGCCCATGCCCAACTCGGTGTCACGGTAGGTGCCGACGATCAACGCGGCCGCCGGCTCCTGGCGGGCAATCAGATGGTGCAACAGCAACAAAGTGGGCTTGGCGGCCCAGTGCAGGTCGTCGATCACAAAGAGCACCGGCGCCTCCCGCGACGCGGTGGCGAGCAGCCCTACGACCGCCTCGAACAGCCGGTACCGCTCGGCTTCGGGTTCGGCGTGGAGAGGTGGCGCCACGTCGGGCAGCCGCCGCGCGAGCTCGGGCACCAGGCGCGTCAGTTCTCCTTCATGCACCTGGGCGAGGTCGGTGAGCTCGTGGAGGGGGCACTCGGCGACGTAGGGCCGAAGCGCCTCGGCGAACGGCTGGTACGGAACGCCGAGCTCTTCCTCGCACCGCCCGTACAGCACCCTCCCCCCGTCGTCATGCACGCGGCGGGCCAGCTCGAAGGCCAAGCGGGTTTTGCCGACCCCGGGTTCACCCGCCACCATCACAGCCCGCAACGACCCGTCCCTCGCTTGCTTCCATGCTCCGACGAGCTTTTCGAGCTCGGCATCTCGCCCGACAAAAGCCTCGCCCGCGGCAGTGGCCAGCGCGGGCGGGAGCACCTCCTCGGCCGGGCTCGGGCTCCAGTTCAGGGCCAGCGTCGGGACAGGCTCGGGCAGCCCCTTCAACTCGAGGTTGCCGACCGTCTCGAAGTCGTAGCCGCCGCGTCCCCGTGTCATCGCGCGCACGAGATCCGCGGCGAGTATCTGCCCGCCCTCGGCGGCTGCGCACAACCGCGCCGCTTCGATCACTGGGACGCCGAAGCAGTCAGAGTCCTCCCAGGTGACGTCGCCGACGCTGATGCCGACGCGCACGGACAGCTTCCCGGACCTGCGGCGGCTCAGGCGGTCGGCGCCCCGCTGGATGGCCAACGCGGCCGCCAAGGCATCGGCAGCGCCGTCGAAGCCGGCCATGATCCCGTCGCCCAACCCTTTGATGACCTTGCCGCCATGCGAGTTCACTGCATCCGCCAGGACCCGGTCATGGGCGCGTCGGAGCTCGTCGGCCGCCTCTTCCCCCAGCGTGGCTCGATGTTCCGTGGAACCGACGAGATCCGTGAACAGCACGGTCACGACATCGCTGGTGCTCATCGCTCTCCCCGCCCGGGCGGTCACGGAATTCGTGAAAAGGCTACTTCCATGCCCCGATCAGGCGGTCACACGCGCCGCTACGCCTCGGCGCAAGTCAGACCATTCGGACAGCTAGGAACGCGATGGCGCGCGCCTCCGGTCCGGCTTGACCAGCCGCTTGAAGTCCCGTGCGCCGTAACCGGTGACGACCGACGCGATTCGGGCCCGGGCCGTCGCCGAGCGCGGGAGACCGAGCAGCGGTCCCAACTCGCCGAAGTACTCACCGGGCCCGGCCCGGTGCACCGTCTCTTCGGTGTTGTCGGGACGGGGCCGGACCAAGTCGATCTCGCCCTCCTGCACGAAGTAGACGAAATCACTTGGGCTGCCGATGGTGAACAGGACTTGCCCGGGGTCGAGGTGCAACCGTGACGGAGGTTCGGCGCCCGCGGCCGCCTTGGGAGTCAAGTCGATGGTGCTGTCAGCCAACGGGATGAGACGTTCGTCGTGGGTTGCGATCAGGACCAGGCGGCCTGGCGCGGCGAGGTCGTTCAAGATGCGAAGGACCTCCTCGACCTGGACGTAGTCGAGATGCGCAGTGGGCTCGTCGGCGAGCACCAACGGTGGGTTGTGCACGAGTGCACGCGCGATCGCGACGCGCTGCATCTGACCCCCTGACAACGCCTTGGGCCGGTGATCCATCCGGTCCTGGAGACCGACTGCGGTGAGTAGTTCCTCGGCGCGAGCGCGCGCCGACCGGGAAGAAACGCCCGCAACGCGAAGCGGCGCCATCACGTTCTCCCGTGCCGTCAGGCTTGGAATGAGGTTGAACGCCTGGAACACGATGCCAACGGTATGACGGCGGTAGTCCGCGAGCGCTGGTCCGTGTAACGCGGTCACTTGCACGTCGCCCACCGAGATGCGCCCCGAGGTAGGTGTGAGGATTCCCGCCAGACACGACAGCAGAGTCGTCTTTCCCGAGCCGCTGGGACCAAGAAGGATCACCAACTCGCCGTCGGCCGCCTCGACATCGAGCGACTCGATCGGGCGAACCACGTAGTCGCCCTGCGAGAACTCGATCGTCAGGTCGTCGATCCTCAGGTCGGCCATCACGCACCCGCAAACGCCGTAGCGGGGTCGGTGCTCACCGCCCGGCGCACCCCGGCCAGGCTCGCTAAGCCTCCGACGACCACCGCAATGACCGGCAGAAGCAGGTAAGAGCTCAGGGTGTACGTGATGGTGAGCGGGAAGAGCGGGAGCAGCAACTGGGCGAACCCGACCGCGAGCGCCGCCGCAATGAGACAGGTGATCACCGCTTCCACGACGAGGCTGAGGACGAGGGTACGCGTGGTCGCGCCTACGGCCTTGAGAACGGCAAAGTCGCGCACCCGCTCCAACGCCGACATGTACATCACTGCACCAACGATCACGGCGGCTACGAGCCACATCAGCAGGCGCGTGTTGTTGATCGCACTCTCGGCGCTCCGCAGTGGGGTCAGCAGGTCGTCTCGAACCTGGTCGAGCGACATGGCCTTGAATTCCTTTGGAAGGCCACGAGGAGTCCCCGTGATGACGACAGCTTTGGCGAGATCGGCGCCGTTGAAGGCCAGGTCCTGAAGATCTTCGAGGGGGAGATAGACCGTCGGAGTCCCACCGCCGAATGTCGTGTTGCTCACGAGCCCTACGACGGTGAGTTGGCGTCCCTTGATGGTGAACGTCTCGCCGAGGTCGAATCCGAGCTTCTTGTCGGCGACCACCTCACCCCGGGCGCGCGCGCGTCGACCTTCCTCCGGAGGAGGCTCACCCAGGCCGCCGATCGGATGACCGACGACAGCCAGGATCTTCGTGTCCCCGTCCTTGAGGATGTTTTGCTGAAGCACAAAAACCGGGTCCGCCCTGCGGACGCCCAGGACGGCGCGGATCTCGTCGGCGCTCGATGCCTGCATGGAAGTGAACCCGGTGAACGGTCTCGCCGCCCCGGCGGGCACGACCCATGCGTCGCCGCCGATGGCAGAGAGCGCCCGATCAGCTTCCGTCTTGAACGCCTCCTTGAGGCCGGTCACGAGCAACGCCATCGAGAACACCAGCGCCGTGCCCACGATCGCGAGGAGAAACTGACGCGCCCGAAACTGCATGTTGCGCAGCGTGATGTTCCACACGTCAGTGCCCCTGCCTCAGCGTCTCAGCGCCGTTCATCCGCAACCCCGCCGCTGATACACCACAGTAGGGAATGCACGAGAGCACCCACGGGCAGCCCCCCGGCAGCACTTGCATCTGGGAACGCTACGAAGCCCAAGCACGGTGGTCAACGGGCCTAGCAAGGATTGACCCGCAGGCAGACCACGCTTCGGAAGCCCCGCGACTCCCCTAGCTAGAGATGACCGTAAGCGCGAGGATCCGAGTCAGCGGCCGCGCGAGGCCGGATGCTGCGGCGCTGGCCTTGCTCGTCGACGTGTAACAGGACACGCACTTCATGAGATGCGCAGGGCAGGAGCGAGCAGTCCACGAGGCCGAGCCGTGACCGAGCTCGGTGTCGACATCGTCCCCGATGCAACGTGGCTCCGCCTCGTGGTCAGCGTCGGGCTCGTTGTCCTCGTCCTGCTTGCGCTGGCGGGGTGGGCCCGGTGGCGCCGACGCTGTCGAGTCGGGCCTATCGATGTCGTGGTGCCACTCAACGGCACGGATGAGCCCGACACGGAGGCAAGGCCCGCAGCCCGCGCAGCTGAGATCACCGCTCGCCTCGCGGGCGGTGATCTCTTCCCGGCGCCCGCGGTGCCGAGTGGCGCGATGGCGACCGGATTCATCGACGTCGTGGAAACGAGCCCACTCCCGCAAGCGCGCTGGTTAGGCACCCTCCTCCGCCAGTTACGAGTCATTCTTTCGTGGCGGCCTCCGGGTTTTCGGCTTACCGGAACGCTGCTGCGACGCCCCAGCGGGGACCAGCGCGGGTTCGCTGCACAGCTGTTTCCGCTTGGAAGTCCGCGCGACCCCGCAGTGCACACCTTCTGGTATGACAGCTACGAGCGAGCTGCCGAGGCCGTTGCCGGGTTCGCGTACGCCACCGCCATCCGCGCGCGCGACCGACGGTGCACCCCAATCTGGAGAAGCTGGATGACAACCGACGGCATCTCGGTCACGCACTATCAACGAGGGCTCGAGGCCGAACACGAAGCAGATGCGACCGCCGCTCGGGCTTTCCGCCGCCAGCAGATCGCGGCTGCACTGGATCCCAAGCATGGCCTCCCCGAGCCGGAAGAGAAGCAGCTCAAGGAAGACGAGAGCAAGATAGCGGCGCGGCGTGAGGCGGCTCTCGAGGAATACGGCAAGGCTGCCTCGGCTGAGCCCGATCAGGCGCTCGTTCGGATGCGCATCGCCAACCTGCACGAGCGGAAAGCGGACTGGGCATCCGCGCTTCTCATCTACCTCAGGGAGTGTGAACGATGGCCGTTGATGTTCGACGCCCGATATCGCTTTGCCATCGTCTTGGGCTTTGCTGAAGACCTCAGTAAGGACTTCAAGGCGCTCGCTGACGGTTACAAGCGCAAGGACCTGGTCAAGCGGATGAAGGCCAGGTGTCCCGAAGTTGACCTCAACAAGCCATCGACTATTCGCAAATATGCCTTGATTGAGCTCGAGCGGTTGCACAGCGACATCTCGAGGTGGCGCTTGCTTCGGCTTTGGCTGACAACATGGTGGCCGTGTGGGAACAATCAGCGAGAGCGACATGAACTTGGTGCTCTTGCCAAACCTATGAGTCGCATCCGACGGCTCAGGCGGCAGGTGGTCAAGACCGCCGAGTACTGCACGCGCCTCCAGGTCAAGGCATCGGACGACACCACGCCGTCCCCGAAGGCGATCAGCAAGCGACTTAGGTGTGGGCGGGTGAAGAATTGGCAGGTCCGCTACAACGTGGCCTGCTGCTACTCACGGTACATGGAGCACAACCCAGGCTCGCTCAGCACCAAGATCAAGAGACGGGGTCGCCCGCTAATCCAAGAAGCCATGCATGAGCTAGAGCGCGCCTATCGAAAGGCCGAAGGCCACCTTGAGCTCTCGTGGATCCTCAGAGATCCCGACCCGCCGCGTTGCGAGCGGGCACCGTAGGACAGCGACGCCCGTTCGTGGAGTGGCTCGCTCGGTTTGAGCCCACACCCTGAGGGTTCGGAGGCGGCGGCGGGAATCGAACCCGCGTACAAGGTTTTGCAGACCTCTGCCTGTGCCACTCGGCTACGCCGCCGGGAACCATCGAGGTTACCGGCCCCCCTTCAGCAGCCGCGGGGGATGGGCATGCGCTCACGGCGCGAAGATGGAGTCACCGGTCCACGACCTGGAGGGGGTCGATGGTCGAAGCCCGCACGCCCCGGTCCTGGCGCGCCCGTTTGGCCGCGGTGACCGTGGCCGTCGGCCTGGTCGCCGGGGGTGCAAGCCTCGCACCAGCAGTCGGCGCGACCGCTGCGCCGACCAAGGCACCTCGGTCGAAGGTCGCCCCCCTCGGCAGGTACGCCGTCGGCATGATCAGCCAGACGTTCGTCGACACCACCCGACCGACGGCCCCGAACGGAAGCGCACCGGCGCTACCGAGCCGTACGCTCCCGACCGCGATCTAATACCCGGCGCAAGGGCCGCCAACGGACACGCCGGTCGAGAACGCGCCGCTCGACAAGAAGCACGGCCCGTATCCGCTCATCATCTTCACGCACGGCCTCTATGCACGCGGCATCTCCTACGCCGACGTGCTCAAGACGTGGGCGTCGGCCGGTTACGTCGTCGCCGCGCCCGACTATCCCCGGTCCAATCAGGATGCCGTCGGCGGAGTCACCTTCAACGGTGGCATCGCCGACACGAAGAATCAGCCCGCCGACGCCTCGTTCGTCATCGACCAGGTGCTCAAGGACAAGCAACTCGGGAGAATCATCGACGCGAAGCGGATCGGTGCTTCCGGCCATTCGCTCGGCGGCATCACGACCTACGGACTCGCGTACAGCGCATGCTGCCGCGACAAGCGCATCAAGGCCGCGCTTCCGATGTCGGGGTTCGGTGGGCTCGTGGAGCCGATCGAGAAGTACGTCTGGGATGGCGAGCCGCCGTTGCTCGCTTTGCACGGCAGCTCCGACGGAATGGTCCCGTACGTGTCGGACGTGAACACTCTTGCCTGGGCCAAGCCGCCGAAGTTTCTCGTCACGTTCATCGGGGCCGGGCACATCGTTCCCTTCCTTGGCGGGGAAACGGCGCAGGCGATGGCCCTGAAACAGTCGACCGTTGACTTCCTCGACCGCTACCTCAAAGACGACAAGTCCGCGCTCGAGAAGCTACGTACCGATGCCAACGTCCCCGGCCAGGTGACGCTCGACGATCAGTCCGGGACGACGGGTGCGAGCACAGCCACGACGAAGCCCGGCTCAAAGGGCAGCTGATCTCGTCTCGTTTCGCTCCGTGCGCGGAGGTGCGCGCGTAGGAGCGCAGCCGGGATCGTTCAGCGCGGAGATGGCTCCAGTGCACGGCGGTGACTGCGGCAGCGGGGATCCACATCAGGAAGAATGATCCGCCTATCGTGTCGGCGGGGAATCCGCCGATGACGAACGCGACGATCACGAGGTGCACCACCTGCGCGTGGTACGTGAGGAGCGCAGGTACCCGGGGATGGTGCGGTGGCCCCGTCGACAGGCCGGTCCGGTTCGGCGCGCGTCATCGCGAACAGCAAGCCCAAGAGGACGGCGGCCGTAGCCGTGAACCCGAGCTGGCTCCCGAGCGGTAGCCCGAACCAGAAACCCTGGCCCTCGTAGTGGAAGAGCTCACCGAGGTAGAAGCGGTGCCCGAGGCGGACCACGGGATCGAGGATCCACAACGCCCACACCGCGAGCACGAGGGCGAGTAGCCCCTCGTGCCAGGGACGTGACGCGCGCGTGCGCCACGGTCCGGACGCGAGCGGCCGACCGGACGAGAACGCGAAGTACGCCATGAACGTGTAGCTCAGCGGCACCATGAGCGGCACATCGCCGAGGAACAGCTCGTCGCCGCGCAGATCGGAATTAAACGTGTAGCGCGTGTACGGGATGCCGAGGTGCACGAGCCGTTCTCGGCCAAGCCGCCGATTGTCAACGCCACGGCCGAGTAGATCACCGTGCGGCGCCAACCGAGATCGCGTACCGCACAACAGGCGAACACGACACCGAAGAGGGTGACGCACCAGCGGCCGAACACCGTGCCCGCGGCCTCGTGCACCAGATCACCCAGCACGCGTGACCCCCTGGAACGTGCGGGTCCCGCAACTTAGCATGACGCCGCTGTCAGGTAGCGAGGAAGGTGGGGTCGTGGGGGGGCGGGCCGCAAGAGGCGCGCTGATCGGACTCGTCGTCGCGCTCGTCTTCGCAGCAATGCCTGCTTCGGCGACCGCGCCGGCGAAGCCGGCGCGGATCAGCCGCTGCGACTGGCCGATGTGGGGACAGAACGTCGAGCGGCCGTTCGCGTACGCGTGTCCCACGAAGCTCAGTCCGCAGACGGCGAAAGACCTGAAGCAGATCTGGTTCTTCAACGCCAAGGACACGGTCACCGCCACACCGGCCGTCGTCGACGGCGTCGCCTATGTAGGCGACTGGTCGGGCAACTTCTACGCCATCGACATCAAGAGCGGGAAGGCTCGCTGGACCTACAAGGCGCACGTACATGGTCAGGTGTACGCGGGGCAAATCGTGTCGTCGGCGGCGGTCGCCGACGTCAAGGGTGTGCGCACCGTGTACTTCGGCGGCGGGAAGACCCTGTACGCCCTGCGCGCCGATAACGGCAAGCTCCGGTGGAAGCACGAGGCCGGACGCCCCGGCGACGACAATGATCCCAGCGAGATCGAGTCGTCGCCCGTTGTCGCCGACGGCCTGGTGGTCTTCGGCACCGACGTGCACAACAGCGGTAAGGGCGAGCCCGCCGGTGTCGGCGCGCTCGATGCTGGCACCGGCAAAGAACGGTGGACGACCGTGACCGCGCCGACGCGGGGTGAGGGCGCCACCGGCCCCGGGTGCGCCGACGTATGGGGCTCCCCGACCGTGGACCCGACGACGAAGCTCGTGTTCATCGGCACCGGGAACTGCACGAGCAGCCCCGACGGCTACGGCCGGTTCGCCGAGGCCATCGTGGCGCTCGACCTCGGAACGGGGCAGGTGCGCTGGACGTACCAGCCTCATCAGCCCAACCGCGACGACCTGGACTTCGCCGGCGCGCCGAATCTGTTCAGCACGGGCGATCGCCCGCTGGTCGGGCTCGGGAACAAGGACGCCGCGTACTACGCCGTCGACCGGTCGACCGGCAAGCTCGCGTGGCGAACCCAGGTCACCGAACCGGGCATCCCCCGACCGAACACCAACTACTCGACCGGTGGGTTCATCGGAGGTACCGCGGTCGCCGACGGCGTCATCGTCGGCGGGACGGCGGTCGGCGGCACTCCGTCGCTGCACGCGCTCGACGCCGCGACCGGCTCGATCAAGTGGCAGCAACCCGAGGCCGCGGACACGTATGCGTCCGCCGCAGTGGCAAACGGCGTTGTGTTCCTCGGCAGCACCACCGACTTCACGTTCCGCGCCCTTGACCTCCAAACCGGTGAGGTCCTGTGGTCGAAAGGGCTCAGAGGGGGCGTGGCGGGAGGGGCGGCGATCGTCGGCGACGACGTCATCGCCGTCGCGGGCATCCGGGAGCCGGGTGTCGGCAACCGCAATCGCAACAGCGGCGTGTACCGCTTCTCCCTGCACGGAAAGCCGGTCGCCTCGGCGCCGACCACGACGAAACCGCCGCCGCCGACGCCGCCGAATCCCGCTGCCGCACAGCAGGCGTGCATCGCATCGCCGTGCCCGATCAACTTCGACCTCACCCGAGAACGCGTCGCGAACGACACGGGGTCGGGCACGGTGCAGATCACGCTCGACCCGTTCAAGGTCGTCGTCCAGGCCGACGGGCTCGGGGACCCGACTCGCTGGCTCCGGTCCGGCAGCGCGGCGCAGAAAGCGGGCGCGACAACCTTCGGCGTGTACCTCTCGCAAGGCACTGATAACCCCGCCGGCGGACTGGTCTGCACGCTTGACGCCAACAACGACTGCACGAGCACGAAGCTCCCGCTGCGGAGCGGCGCGTCCTACGACCGGATCAGCATCCTCGCGGTCAAGGACGCGAAAAAGCTTCCGTCGCTGGTGGAGGGCTTCGACCGGCTCGTGACGACGAACGCGCTCGAGATTCCGATTACACCGAAGGCGAGGAAGAAATGATGCGACGCCGTCGAATCCGTTTGTCCTTCGTCGCCGCCATGCTGCTGGCCTGCGCGGTCGTCACATCCTGGGCCGGCCGTCTCACGGCCGCTCCCCGTGCGAAGGCGTCACCCAAGGGGGTCATCGTCCTCAACGGCGAAGGCAACAACCTGAACGCCTACACGGCCGACCCGCCATTCACGAAGCAGACCGTGATCCGCAACCATGACGACGATCCGCAGAACGGACTCGACATCAACGCCCAGATTTGCTTCTTCCCGGACGGGTCGAACCGCTTCATCGCAGGGGAAGACACGGGGCAACCGAACCCACCACAGGGTTGGGGAATCTTTCAGCTGCGCGGCAAGCAGGTCGGCAAGCTCTCGGCCAAGCAGGTCGGGAAGCTGACACCGACGTATCAGCCGAGCACCGACAACGCCGAGAACTACGGATGCGGCTTCCTCTCCGACGGTCGCGTCCTCACAACCGACATCGGCAACCAGGCGTCGGGCCCTGGTGACGGGCAGCTGATCGTGTGGTTCGCGCCGTTCAACTCGAGGAAGGTGCGCTACTGCAAGATCGACGTAGGCATCGCGACGGCGGGCGCGATCCTTGTCGACAAGCAGGACCATGTGTACGTGCCGTCGGCTCGGCCCGGTACGTCCGAATCCAGTACGTCCGAATCTGGTGTCTACCGGTACTCGGGTTCGTTCCCGACCTCCGACAACGCGAAGGGCGGGTGCGGCGGCAAGGATTCGACCGGGGCCCCGATGGCAACGTCGGTGAAGAAGGAGCTCTTCATCAGTGTCGACAACGGGCTTGGCTCTCCGATCGCCATCGTGCGCGCGCCGAAGAACGGCTTCTACGCGTCGAGCGTGATCACCGGCATCATCAACGAGTACAGCGCGAACGGCCAGTACGTGCGCTCCGTGCTCCAGCCGCCCGCGGGCGAGACTCTCGGTGAGCGAACCTTCTCGACCGGCACCCCGCTCGGCCTGGGCGTCGGGCCCGACGGCACCCTCTACTACGCGGACATCGGGATCACCGTCACGAGCAGTGGCATCGGCCCAGGGCCCGAGGGCACCGTGCGCCGCATTCGGTTCGTGAACGGCGAGCCGCAACCGCCCGAACTCATGGGCGGCGGCCTCCAGTACCCCGACGGCATCGGCGTCTACGTGCCCAAGAAGAAATGATGGACTGACCGGGGCGTGGACACCTCGGACTGCGAGCACATCGGTCAGGGACTACTCGCCCAGCCGGTCAACACCCTCTCGAGTCTCGCCTACGTCGTCGCCGGCATCCTGCTCCTGCGGCGCGCGCTCGTGGCCCGGTCCTCCCAGCGTCTCGTGCTGACGGTCTACGCCGCGGCGGTGGTCGCAGTCGGGCTCGGGAGCGTGGCGTTCCACGGACCGATGCCGTCGTGGGGGCGATTCACCCACGATGTGTCGATCGCGGCGGTGCTGGCGTTCGTGATCGGATATGACGTCGCGCTCGTGCGCGGTGGAAGCACGCGCAGCGCCTTCATGGGGTTCGGCGCGCTTCTCGGCGTGAGCGCGATCGTCCTCGCAGAATCGCCCGACGCGAGCAACGCCCTCGATTCCGTGCTGGTCGTTGCCGCAGTCATCGCGGAGGTCGTGGTCGCTCGATCTCCGAAGCGAGTCGCGGCAGCTGGTGGCTTCGTCCGCGGGCTTTCGTTCTGGATCGTCGGCGCGGCTGCGCTCGCGGTCGGCGCGGCGCTCAACGCGCTCGGTCGTACAGCCGGCCCGCTTTGCGAGCCTGACTCCCTCGTCCAACTGCACGGCGTGTGGCACGTCGTTACGGCCGTCGTGCTGTGGATGTACGGCGCGGGCGTCTTGGAACCGCGGGAGCACGCCCGGCGTATCATCCCTGCGTGACTTCCCCCATCCGGATCATGGCGGTCGGTGCCGCCGCGCCGGCGCGGCGGCTCGCGGCCGCGAATGTCGCCGGCGCATGGGGCCGTGGCGGCGGCCGCGGCCAGGTTGCCGTGTGCGCTCCGGACGAGGACGTGCTGACCCTCTCGGCCGAGGCCGCCGCGCGCGCGATCGCGTCCTCCGGTCTGCAGAACGACATCGTCGACGGCGTCTGGTGGGGCACGACGCGCCCGCCGTTCGCCGAGGGGCCGAGCCACTCCGTACTGGCCTCCGCGCTCGGGCTGTCGTCCCACTCTGGTGGCGCCTTGTGCTCGGGCTCGCCGCACGCGGGCATGGACGCGCTCCTCGCCGCCGCCGATGCGATCGCCGCCGGTACTGCTCGCGTCGCGATGGTGGTCGCTGCTGACGCGCTCGTCCCCGGGCCTGGGACAACATACGAAGAGCGCGCGGGCGCCGCGGCTGCGGCGGTCGTCCTGGTCTCCGATGGCGGTAACGCCTCGATTGCCGCGCGAATCACGCGCACGCACCCCTTCTTGGACCGCTATCGCGCCGATGGGGAATTCGGCACCCGCGACGTCTACGACAGCCGCCTGTTCCGCGAGGAGGTGTTCCTTCCCATCGTCGGCGAGGTCGGCGAGCAACTGGCCTCGCTCGACGTCGACGAGTGGTCGCTTCCTGATCCCGACGGCCGTTTGGGGGCTGCGATTGGGCGCAAGCTCGCAGAGGGCGCGCCCGCCTCCGCCGGCGCGTACACCGCGGTCGGCGACACGGGCGCCGCTGCCCCGCTGCTTGGCGCGCTCGGTGCGCTCGACGCGGCGAGGACGGTCGGCGTCATCGGCTTCGGCGGCGGGCGGGCCACCGGCATCGTGATCGACGCCGAAGGCCCGGTGCGGGGCGCGGCGGCAGCGGCCGACGCATGGGCCGGGGGGCAGCCGGTCTCGTACGCCGAGGCGCTACGCGTCCGGGGTCAGCTCCAGCCGACGGGCGAGACGATTCCCATGGGGGTGCCGCCTCAGAGCGCCCCGTTCGTACGCGGCGCCGAAGAGATGCTCGGCCTGCTCGGGGCGCGGTGCGTCGATTGCGGGACGATCAACACGCCGCCGACGATCCATCCGTACTGCATCAGCTGCGGCAGCACGAAGTTCGAGCTCGTGCCGTTGGCGCGCCGTGGCGTGGTGCACACGTTCGTGGTCAACCACACGATGCCGCCGCCATTCGAGGCTCCGCTGCCGCTGGCGGTGATCGACCTCGACGACGGCGCACGCGTGATGCTGCAAGTTGTCGGCGATGGCAGCGACATGCAGATCGGGGCCCGGGTCGAGCTCGTGCTCCGCCGCTACGCCTTCGAGCGCGGCGTTCCGGTCTACGGGTTCAAGGCGCGCGCCGTTTCGGGTATGCGCTCGACCGAGGAGTCAATGGGAGCACCAGGATGAGCTGGAACCGTGTGGCCGTGGTCGGCGCGGGCCTCATCAAGTTTGGCGAATTGTTCGAACAGAGCTACGAGCAGATGGCAGCGGGCGCGTTCCAGGCCGCGACCGGGGCCGTCGATCGCGGCTTTGACCCTCAGGACATCGACGGTGTCTTCATCGCGACCCAGCGCGGCTCCCTGTGGGGCCAGGAAGGTATCGGCGGGAACACCGTCCCGACCGCCATCGGGCTCGCCGGCGTCCCGTGCACGCGCATCGAGAACGCATGTCCCTCGGGGTCGGACGCCTTTCGCATCGGCGCGATGGCCGTGGCAAGCGGCGTACACGATGCCGTCCTCGTCATCGGTGTCGAGAAGATGCGCGACAAGTCGACCGACGAGGGTTTGCTCTCGCGGGCGGCGGCCGGGCACCCGGTGCTGACGCGTGGCGAAACCGCCCCCGTGCTGTTCGCGCCGTTCGCGACCCGGCACATGCACGAGTACGGGACGACTCGCGAGATGCTCGCCTCGGTCGCGGTGAAGAACCACCACAACGGCGCTCGCGACCCGTACGCGCACTTCCAGAACGAGATCACGATCGATGACGTCTTGAAGTCAGCGCCGGTCTGTCATCCCCTGCACCTGCTCGACTGCTGCCCGCAGACCGACGGTGCGGCGGCGGCGATCCTCGTGAACGCCGACCGCGCCGGTGAGTTCACGGACAAGCCCGTGTACGTCGCCGGATTCGGCGTCGCCACCGACCACCCCTACTTGCACGAGAAGCAGAGCTTCACCGGTCTCAAGGCCACCGCGCTCGCCGGCGAGCGCGCGTACCGCATGGCCGGCGTCGAGCCGGGGCAGATCGACTGCGCCGAGGTGCACGACTGCTTCACGATCACCGAGATCCTCGACATCGAGGACCTCGGCTTCGTCGACAAGGGGAAGGGCGGCGTCGCGTCGCTCGACGGTGAGACCTCGCTCACCGGCCGCATCCCGGTCAACACGTCGGGGGGTTTGCTCGCCAAGGGCCATCCGATCGGCGCTACCGGCGTCGCGCAGCTCACGGAGTGTTGGTGGCAGCTGCGGGGCGAGGCCGGGGAGCGCCAGGTCGAGTCGCGTCACGGATATGCGCTGCAGCACAACGTCGGCGGCCGCGGGTCGGGCGTGTCGGTCGTGAACATCCTCACGACCAACCCCTGAGCCGCATGATCCGAGTCGAGACCGGCACCGATCACGTCTGTCGCGTCACCCTCGATCGTCCGGAGGCCAAGAACGCACTCACGGTCGAGATGCGCGACCAGATCGTTGACACCGTCCGGACGGTGCGCGCCGATCCGGACATGCGGGCGCTCCTGATCACCGGGACCGGCGACGCCTTCTGCGCCGGCATGGACCTCTCGGCGTCGACGGTCGCCCAGGCGGGGCGCGAGGACTTCGACGCGCGCACGACCGGCGAAGCGCTGCGCGTCGGGGTGCAGGCGTTCATTCGCGAGCTGTGGGAGCTCGACAAGCCCACGGTCGCGGCGGTCAACGGCGTCGCCGTCGGTCCCGGCGCTCATCTCGCCCTCGCGTGCGACTTCGTGCTCGTGCACGAAACGACACGGTTCCTCTGGTCGTTCCACCGCTGGGGTCTCGTCGTCGACGCCGGCGGCGCGTACCTCCTCCCCCGGCTCGTCGGTCTGCCCCGGGCCAAGGCGATGGTCATGCTCGGAGAGGGCTGCACGGGGGCCGAGGCGGTCGAGCTCGGGCTCGCGTACCGCTGCGTCGACGCCGATGCGTTGGGCGATGACGCGGCGGGGCTCGCGGCCCGCCTCGCGGCCGGCCCGACGCGCGCCCTCGGCCTTTCGAAGCGGCTGCTCAACGCGAGCTTCGAGACCGACCTCGCCGGCGCGCTCGAGCTCGAGGCCGCATACCAATCGCTGGCGACCACTTCCGCAGACCTCGTCGAGGGCATGGCCGCGTTCAAGGAACGACGCGACCCGCGGTTCACGGGGCGGTAGGCATGCAGCTCGCGTGGGGGCCCGAGGAGGAGGCGTTCCGGGCCGAGCTCGTGGCGTTCCTCGACGAGCACGTCCCGCCCGAGGCGGCCGTGGGCTTCGACTACGCGGACTCCGGCGAACGCGAAGAAGGCGACCTCATCCCGGCGTGGGCACGCGCTTGGCAGGCGATGTTGTTCGACAACGGCTGGATGATTCCCGCGTATCCCCCGGAGCTCGGCGGACGGAACTGCACGCCGGTGCAGACGCTCATCTACCTCGACGAGATGGCGCGTCGTCGGGTGCCCCGTTCACTGCACTTCCCGGGCTACGCGATCGTCGCCCCGAGCCTGCTCGAGTTCGGCAGCGAGCAGCAGCGAGAGCTCGTGCCGGCGGCGATCCGCGGCGACACCGTCTGGTGCATCGGGATGAGCGAGCCGAACGCGGGCTCCGACCTCGCCGGCCTGTCGACCCGGGCCGAGCTGCAGGACGACCGCTTCGTCGTCAACGGCCAGAAGGTGTGGACCAGCTACGCGATGGCGGCCCAGAAGTGCTTCTGCTACGTGCGCACCGACCCGAGCGCCCCGAAGCACAAGGGAATCAGCCTGCTCATCCTCGACATGGACACACCCGGCATCGACATCCGGCCCCTCCGGCACATCAGCGGCGCCGCGAACTTCGCCGAGGTCTTCTTCACCGACGTGGTCGTGCCGTCCGAGAACCTCGTCGGCACGCTCAACGACGGCTGGCGGATCACGCAGGGCTCGCTCGCCCACGAGCGAGCCGGGCTCTGGGTCGAGGGTGTGTCGCGACTCGAGACCACGATCCACGGCCTCATCGACCTAGCGACGCGCCGAGGCCTCGTCGACGACCCGATGGTGCGCCGCCGGCTCGCCGAACTCTACGAGCGCGCCGCCAGCCTGCGCGCGCTCGGCTACAAGGGCTTCTCGAGCTTCGCCCAGGGCAGCTCGGCGCCCGAGCACTCGTTCATGAAGATGGCGACATCCGAGCTCGGCAAGGAGTGCTGGGAGCTCGGTATGGAGCTGCAAGGGGCGTACGGGGCCGTGGTCGACCCCGAGCGCGGCGAGGAACAGGGCCGCTGGGTCACAGGCTTCTTCATGAGCTTCGCCAACACGATCGCCGGCGGATCGTCGGAGATTCAGCGCAACATCATCGCCCAACGCGTGCTCGGGCTTCCGAGAGCAACCTAGGCCATGGACTTCACGCTCTCGGAAGACCAAGAGCTCCTGCGTGACACCGCGCGACAGCTGCTTGCACGCGAGTGCCCGACGACGCTGCTGCGCGCACACATCGACGACCCCACCGCCGCCGACCCGCTCTGGCGGCACCTCAAGGACTTCGCTGCGCTCGGCGACGGTCCGCTCACCGACCTGTGCCTGTTCGTCGAAGAGACCGGCTACGTCGCCGCGCCCGGGCCGTTCTTCCCGACGGCGGCACTGTTCGCCCCGCTTCTCGCCGCGCTCGGCAGCGACCTGCTCCCGTCGGTGCTCTCGGGCGAGGTGACGGGCACAGTGGCAATGGCCGGCGGTGACGGCGTCTGGCTGCCGAACGACGACACGGTGAAGACCTTCATCCCGGAAGCCGATCGTGTCGACCAGGTCGCCATCGTCTCGGCCGGTCCCGTCGTCGCGCTCGTCCAGTCACCGCCGGCGCGCCGCGTGCAGACGGTCGACTTCACACGCCGGCAATTCGAGGTCGAAGTGCCGGCGGGCACGGGACCGGGTCAGCCCCTCGATCCGGAGGCGCTCGAGACGGTGCTCGAACGAGCGACCGTCGCGCTGGCGGCGGAGATGGTCGGCACCGCCCGACGCCTGTTCGACATGACGCTCGCCTATGCAAAGGAACGCGTGCAATTTGACGCGCCCATCGGGTCGTTTCAGGCGATCCAGCACAAGCTCGCCGACATGGCGCTCGACCTCGAGCGGGCCACGAGCGCCGTGTCGTACGCGGCGATGGCCATCGACGCCAAGGACGCCGACCGGCACCGTGCTACCCACGTCGCCAAGGCCGCGGCCGGCGCCGCCGTGAAGCGCGCGGCCAAGGACGGCATCCAGATCCACGGCGGGATCGGCTACACATGGGAGCACGACCTCCATCTGTTCATCCGTCGTGCGTACGCGTCGGAGCACTGGCTGGGCGCCAGCGACTGGCACCACGACCGCCTCGCCGACCTGCTGATTTGATGGATTCGCGTCGGTCAGACGCGCGCTCGGGCGAGTGCGGCGGCGATCGCCGGGTACGCGGCGTCGGCCCAGACGGCGTGTCCGGCACGATTGGGGTGGAACATGTCGGGGCTGAACGCGTCGACACTACGGAAGAACTCGTCGCACCGCTGCGCGATCGGCACCTTCACGGCGTGGCCGTGACGAGCAGCGACGCGTGCGTGAACCCGATCGACGGCGCGACTGCGACGCGACGCCAGAGCCTTGAGCGGGAACGAAAGCCGCGGGATGTTCCCGAGATCACCGAGGCCCGCGAGCACGACAACGGTGCCCGCCTCACCGAACGCGGCCACGATCGCGTCCAGGTCTGATTCGACCCTGCGCATCGACGTGCCGTGCATGGCGTCATTGGCACCCACTGAGACGACGGCCAGGTGCGGCTCGAGTGCCAGCGCGTCAGGGACCTGCCCGGCGAGCACGTCGCGCACCCTGGAGCCGCCGACGGCCAGGCTCAACAGGCGGACGTGGTGCTCGAGCGCGAGCCGGCGCGCGACCTGATGCGACCACAAGTCGGTGCGGGACTCGAGCCCGGGGCCGGTGACGGTCGAGTCGCCGAGCAGCGCAATGCGAACCTCGGGCAGAGTGTCGGGCCCGAACACGCCGTTGGCGTCGAGGTCGTGGAAGCTCGGGAGCGGCCGGTGCGCGACGTACCAGTACTGCGCCGCCACCGCGCCGGCCGCAGCCACGGCCGCCGCCGGAAACCCCGCCGCACCCGCGAGGCCGAGTCGCACGCGCCCCGCCATGCGCTCATTCTCCGATGCCGCCCGCCCGATCGGGTGGATTCGCGGGGCGATTCGCGCTACTTGCGCAGCGCCCCGGGCTCGTCGAGCCAGCGGTTGAGCGCCGCCGTGCGCGCGTTCCGGCAGATGAGGACGTGCTCGACCGCCCGTCGCACCCGCCGCTGTTGCCCGGCGGTCACCGAGACCTGGCGCAGCAGGTAGTCGGCCATGCGGCCGTGGTCCTCCTCGGCGTAGGCGTGCACCTTGAAGTTCTCGACGTCGATGCCGTAGTGGTCGCGCATGCCCTCGTACATCTTGACGGCATAGTTCGTCGACGCCGCGAAGCGCTCTCCCGCCCATCCGAATGCCGCCAGACCTTCTTCGTACGAGCGGCGCATGTAGAAGAGCGTTGTGAACACGGCACCGATCGACTCGGGCATGGCACGGTACGACAGCAGCTCGTCGTCGGTGATCCCGAGCTGACGGGCCCACTCGACCTTCATGTCGACGTGGTTGCGGTCACCGGCGAAGCCCATCTCGTCGGCGAGGTTCTGGGCCCAGTGCACGTAGTGCTCGCTGCCGCCGAGATCGAGGGCGTCGACGTCGGGGGCGTTGGAGACGATCGAGCCGAACTCGCTCGTGTACCACTTGCCGAGGAAGTAGTACTCCTTGCAGAGCCGTTTCAGGAGGTCCATCGACAGGGTTCCGTCGGCCACCCGCTCCCACACGAGGTTCTTCTCGGTCGCGACCTCGGCCTGGAGCGCCTCCAGCGAGGCCATGTACTCGTCGACGGGCAGCCCGGGCGCGTGCTCGGCGCCGGAGCCGCGGATGTCCTTGAACTCGCGGTGCTCGGACATGGAGCTCCTCTGTCTCTCCCAGACGGCCGAAGGGTAGGATATTCGTGACGCCGGCGTCAGGTTCCGCGAAGACCCGACCACGAGCGAGAACGAGCGTCAACAAGAGGGACCGAAGGGGAGCGATGCCATGAACGTCGATCTGGTCCAGCTCGCCGGTCACCGAGGGCGTCTCCACGAACGCCCGACCGTCGACCAGGTCACCGCCGAGGTGATCCGAGGTGCGATGGAGACCATCTGCTTCGAGATGGCCACGTACGTGTCGCGCACAGCCACCACGCCGATCCTCAACCAGAGCAACGAGCGCAACGCCACCATCCTCGACGCCAAGGGCCGGCTCGCCGCGCTGTCGGTCGGCATCCCGCAGTTCATGCTCACGTCCACGCTGCCGGTGCGGTTCGCGCTCGAGTACCTCGGGGTCGAGGAGTTCCACGAGGGCGACGTGTTCGCCGCCAACGACCCGTACCACGGCGGCGGCCACCTCCCCGACTACAACGTGTTCGCGCCCGTCTTCGGAGACGACCCCGTGACCGGCGAACGGCGCATGGTGCTGATCGCCAGCATCCAGTGCCACCACGGCGACACCGGCGGCAACGTGCCCGGCGGCTACAACGTCACCGCCAACGACATCTGGGGCGAGGGCGTGCGCTGGCCGGTCGTGAAGGTGATCGACCGGGGCGTCGAGCGGCGTGACGTGCTGTACGCGATGGCGGCCAACAACCGCCTGCCCGACTACATCGGCGACCTGCGCGCCCAGATCGGCGCCGCGCAGCTCGCGGCGGACCGGCTCGGCGACATCATCGATCGTTCCGGCGTCGACACGGTCGAGCAGTCGGTCGACTTCATGATCGACTACGCGGCGCGTCGTTTCCGCGAAGAGGTCGCGGCCTGGCCCGACGGCGTCTACGAAGCCGACGCGTTCGTCGATCACGACCCGCTCGGCAACCCGGACATCAAGCTGCACGTGAAGATCACCGTCGACGGCGAAGACCTCAAGATCGACTACACGGGCAGCGACACCCGCCAGGAGATCCAGGCGTGGTCGACGTTCGGCAACACCCGCGGGTACACGGTCGGGCAGATCGCCTCGATGATGGACCCGGAGATCCCGAAGAACGAGGGGTTCTTCGACCAGATCAAGCTGACCGTGCCGCAGGGCTGCGTGCTCAACCCGCACCCGAGCAAGCCCGTGAGCGCGGGCACGCACCACCCCGGCGCCGACGTCGGCGAGGTGATCGCGGTCGCCATGCAGCACGTCCTGCCCGACAAGGCCGTGCCCCAGACATACAAGACCGGCATCCCCACGATCATCGTCGGTGTCGACCCCCGCACGGGGCAGTCGTTCACCGACCACTCGGCCGAGGTGTACGCGGGCTGGTGCAACGCCGGCAAAGGCATGGACGCGTGGGGCGCGCAGAACGCGTCTTTTTTCTTTATTGGTACGGCGACCGCCGAGATCAACGAGAGCCTGTACCCGCACGTGCAGTGGAGCCGTGACTACCGCACCGACTCGGGCGGCCCGGGTCAGTGGCGGGGTCTGTGCGGGAGCCACTACGAGAAGGAAGTGCTCGTCGACGCCAAGGTCTACACGTACGTCGTCGGCATGAAGTATCCGATGCCCGGCATCTGCGGCGGCGAGCCGGGGGCGCCGAACAAGATGGTGATCCGCTACGGATCCGAGGATCCCTTCGTCGTGCAGCACACCGCCGAGTGGGTGCCGATCAAGGCGTCGCAGCGGCTCATGTACGACTATGGCGGCGGCGGCGGTTGGGGTGACGCGCTCGACCGTGATCCGCAGGCGGTGCTGGACGACGTGCTCGACGAGTACGTGAGCGTCGAGGGCGCCGGGCGCGACTACGGCGTCGTGCTCACCGGCTCCCTCGAGGACCTGACGCTCGAGATCGACCCCGACGCCACCGAGCGCTTGCGCGCCGAGCGCCGCGCGATGCGTCCGTAGAGCAACATATTGATGCTCTAGGGACGCATCAGGGGGCGCGTGATGGGCTACAGGGTCGGGGTCGACGTCGGCGGGACGTTCACCGACCTCATCTGCGTGACGCCCGACGGCGACGTCGTCCTCGACAAGACGCCGACGACCCCTGACGACCAGTCGGTCGGCGTCATGAACGGTCTCCAGGAACTGGCCGACCGGTTCGACCGCCCACTCGCGGACTTCTGCGCCGAGATCGACATCCTCGTCCACGGCACGACGACGGCCGACAACACGATGATCGAGATGAACGGCGCGGCTACCGGCCTGCTCGTGACCGAGGGCCATCGCGACGAGATCGAGATGCGTCGGGTTCACAAGGAGGAGATCTGGGACCCGACGTACCCGGCGCCGCCCCCGATCGCACGGCGGCGTGCACGCATCCCGATTCCCGAGCGCATGAACTACCGCGGCGAGGTTCTCGCCCCCCTCGACGAGGCTGCGGTGCGGCGCGGCGTGCAGCGCCTCAAGCAGCTCGGCGTCCGCTCGATCGCGGTGATGTTCCTGTTCAGCTTCGTCAACCCCGAACACGAGCGGCGCGCGGCCGAGATCATCCGCGAGGAGTTCCCCGACATCGATCATGTCTCGCTCTCGCACGAGGTGATGGCGAGGGGGCCGGAGTTCGAGCGGGTGTCGACGACGCTCGTCAACGCGTACGTTGCGCCGAAGATCGCCGCGTACGTCGGCCGCCTTCAGGAGAAGCTGCGCGCCGCCGGCTACGCCGGTCAGCTGCTGATCATGCAGTCCACCGGGGGCGTGATGCCACCCGACTACGTCGCTCGCCGGGCGGTGTCGGTACTGGCGTCGGGCCCGACTGGCGGCGTGATGGGATCCGCGCTCGCCGCGGGCCAAGCCGGCGTCGGTGACTTCATCGCCGTCGACATGGGCGGGACGAGCTTCGATGTCTGCCTCGTGCGCGACGGGCAACCCGAGATCAAGACCGACTGGAACTGGCGCTACCGCTACTACATCGGCCTGCCCATGGTCGACGTACAGAGCGTGGGTGCAGGCGGCGGATCGATCGCCCGCGTTCGCCAGGGCGCGCTGCTCGTCGGGCCGGAGAGCGCAGGAGCAGCTCCGGGACCGGTGTGTTACGGCCGCGGCGGTCAGCAGCCGACCGTGACCGACGCCGACGCCGTCCTCGGCTACCTGCCCGTCGAGGGGTTCGCGGGCGGGCGCATGACCCTCGACCTCGACGGTGCTCGCGACGCGATCCGCCGCGATGTGGCCGAACCGCTCGGGGTCGACGTGATCGAAGCGGCGTGGGGCATCGAGCGCATCGTGAACGCCAACATGGCCAACGCGACGCGCCGGGTTCTGGCCTCGCACGGCGCCGACGCTCGGGAATTGGCGCTCATGGCGTACGGCGGGAACGGCGCCGTGCACGCGTGGGCGATCGCGACCGAGCTCGGCATCGACCGCATCCTCGTCCCGAAGACCGCGCCGGCGTTCTCCGCGCTCGGGGTGCTCGTCGCCGATTACATCGTCGACCTCGTGCGGGCCTATGTGGTGCCGCTCTCGCAGGTCGACCTCACGCGCGTGCGCACGCTGATGTCGGAGCTGCGCGACGAAGCCCGTAAGGAGCTCGACCCGACCGGCCTGCTCGAGTCGCAGGTCGACGTGGGTCTGTTTGCGCAGATGTGCTACCCGGGCCAGAACTTCGACATGAGCGTGCCGGTGCCCGAGGGCGACGAGCTCGGGGAGCCCGGCCTCCTCGACCTGGCCGAGCGCTTCCACGACCAACACCAAGCCGACCGCGGCTTCAACTTCCGGAGCCAGCAACCGTTGCTGCGCGGCGTACGCCTCGTCGCCCGGGGCACGACACCCAAGCCCGAGCGGCTCGCGCCGCTCGGCACGGTCCGGGACGCGAAGGCGGCACGGAGAGGCGCCCGGCGCGTGTACTTCGGGCCCGAGTTCATGGGTCCCGGGTTCGTCGACGCGCCCGTCTACGACGGTTCGCTGCTCGCCCCGGGCATCGATGTACGCGGGCCGGCATTGATCGAGGAGCCGTTCACGGTCGTCGTGCTGCCGCCCGGAGCGACGGCCTGCCTCGACGAGCAGAGCAATTACGAGCTCACCGTGTCGTAGCTTTCCCCTGCGTGCCGGTCTTTCTCGATCCAGAGTCGTACGCGGTTGTCGAGGCGGCGTGCGCGCGGCTCATCCCGGCGACGGGCGGGCACCCCGGCGCGACCGCCCTCGGCGTCGCCGATTACATCGACGGCCTGCTGGGCGCGTTCGCAGTCGATCCACCGCGCGTCTGGGCCGGTGGACCGTTCTCGGGTCGGTACGGCGGCGACGCGTCGTTCGGGCAGTTCGTCCGCCTCTCGCGGCTCGACGAGCTGGCTTGGCGCACGCGCATCGAAGGCTCGCAGGGATTGGCCGAGCGCGAGTTCAACGGCCCGGTGAAGGGCTGGCAACAGGAGTACCGCGACGGCATCGCCGCGCTCGGCGCCGGCTTCGCCGCACTCTCCGCACAAGAGCAAGACGAGCGGCTCGACGCCGCTCCCGAGTTCAAGCAGCTGCTGTACGGGCACGCGTGTGAGGGCGCGTACGGCGCGCCCGAGTACGGCGGCAACCGCGGCCTCGCCGGCTGGCAGGCGATCGGGTTCCCGGGTGACGTGCAGCCACGCGGCTACACGGACGAGGAGGTCAGCGGTCGTGACTGATCTCGATTGCGACGCCGTCGTCGTCGGGAGCGGCCCCGGCGGCGCGACCGCCGCCGATGTGCTGACCGCCGCCGGCTGGTCGGTGATCGTGCTCGAAAAGGGCCGCAACCACCTGCTCCGCCTCGAGCCGCCGTTCGCGCCGACCGGTGAGATCAGCAGCGACGAGATCAAGTTCCTGCAGCGGCACTTCCTCGGCCCCGATCCGCTGCTGGAGCCGCGCTCGTTCCGCCGCTCCCCCGACGAGGGTGACCGGATCTTCACCGGGGACGTGAACAACCTGCCGTCGACCGTCGGCGGCGGCGGCTTCCACGCCGACGGGAAGCTGCCGCGATTTCGGGAGGTCGACTTCCGCGCCCGATCCGAGCTCGGCCCCATCGAAGGCGCCGACGTCGTGGACTGGCCCATCGACTACGACGAGCTGGAGCCGTATTACGCCGAGGCCGAGCACGCGGTCGGTGTCGCCGGCGACCACACCGCCAACCCGTTCGCGGCGTGGCGGTCCGGCCCGTACCCGATGCCCCCTGGTGCCGACATGTTCTGCGCCATCCTCACGAGCGAGGCGGCAACCCGCCTCGGCTACCACCCGTACCGCGCGCCGACCGGCGTGAACAGCGTCGAGTACGACGGGCGACCCGCCTGCAACAATTGCGGGTTCTGCGGGTTCTACGGATGCCCGATCGACGCCAAGGGTGATCCCGTCGCGTCCCTGCGCCGCGCGCTACGGACAGGCAGGTGCGAGATCCGCCCGCAGTCGTACGCCAGCGAGGTCCTCCTCGACAGCACCGGACGTCAGGCAAGAGGCGTCCGCTATCTCGACAGCGCGCTCGACCAGCACGAGGTCAACGCGCGTTTCGTCATCCTGGCGGGCGGCGCGTTCGAGACGCCGCGACTGCTGCTGCGTAGCAGTATCGGCAATCCCGACGTCGTCGGCCGCTTCCTGATGTTCCACTTCCAGACGTTGGTGCTCGGCCTCTTCCCGTTTCGGCTGCACGCGCATCGGGGGCGGGCGGTGACGCACCTCATGGACGACCCGATGATCCCGGATGCTGCCGCCTCCGACACGGCCAGAGACGCCGGCCTCCCCTACTTCCGGGGCGGGATCGTCGAGCACGGCGGCGCGGGCCAGCCGATCACCGAAGCAATTCACCTGCCGCCGGGCGAGCTGCACTCGCAGCTGATGGTGGAGTCGACCATGCGCGACTGCATGGCGGTGTTCACGATGCAGGGCGAGGATCTTCCGCAGGCGACGAACCGCCTCGACCTCGATCCACAGTTACGCGACGTGTGGGGGTTCCCGGCCGGGCGGGTCACCTACGCGCCACACCGCCACGAGATCGCGTGCACCGAGCACTGGGCTCCTCGGCTCGAGGCTGTGATGCGCGAGGCCGGCGCGCACACCGCGTTCTCGGTGACGTCACCCCCTCAACCCGGCACCCCGTTCGAAGCGGTGAACCCCACGCCGATCTCGCGCCATGTCATGGGCACCGCCCGGATGGGCGGCGACCCCCGCACGACGGTCTTCGATGCCTGGCAGCGCCTCCACGACGTCGAAAACGTTCTGTGCACGGACTCCTCGGTGTTCCCGACGTCGACGGGCTACGGGCCGACGCTGACGATCGTGGCGCTCGCGATTCGAGCGTGCCGCGCGCTGGCAGGAGAGGCCGCGCCGGCGCCCTGACGCCGCACCGGGCGAGTCTGGCAAGCTCGGCGAAAGTGATGACCGATCGCGAGACGTTCGCCGCCCAGTTACTTTTGCGGCTCGGGTGGGGGCTTGACCTCGATGCCGAGGGCCTTCAGCGCGGCGGGCGACCAGCCGGCCTCGTCGCCGTAGTAGCCGAAGAGGTGCTCGATCGTCTCGGTGACCTTGGGCTCGAGCTCGGCCCAGCGTTCGGGCGGCGCCTCCACGGTGACGACACTCGAGTAGATCGTCACGCGCGTAGCGCCGAGGTCGAACAGCCGTCGGGCCAGCACGTCGGGGGGACGATCGCCCGCCGCGTCGTCGACCGAGTGGTAGCGCTCGATCTCCATGCCGGTCAGCGAACGGTTGAGGTCGAAGAGCCGGACCGACGGGGACGCGCCCGGCCGGGCCGTGACGGTGATCTCCTGGCCCATAGGGGGCTCGAGGTTACGGCGTGCGGCCCAAGAGCATGAGCAACGCGGTCTGCCGGTCGGCGCCCGGCGGCATCGTGTGGTCGGCGCCGAACATGCCGCTGCCCAGCAGCATGTCCTTCTGGGGTTCGACCACCGCCCAGGTCGCCTCGACGAGATCCGGGGGCAGCGTCGTGTCCTGGCCGGTGGCCTTGGCGACGTCCCAGCCGTGAATGAGGACGTCGAGGAGCCGGTGACCCGCGTACACCTCCCCCGGCACCGGCCCGTACGACACCGCGCACGGAGCCTCCATCGCTCCCGGCGCCTGGAACGCTTCGCTCGCGGCTCGCGCCGATGCGCCGTACGCAGCGATCGGATCTTCACCGAGCAGGTCACCGTCGAGCCGGTCTCCGACCTCCTCGATCGTCTTTCCACGCGCCAGCTCGCCGGCCCAGAAGTTGCCGCTCACGATGTGGTTGACGAGCTCGCGCACGTCCCAGCCTTCGCACGGAGTGTTCTCGTGCCACTGGTCGTCGGCGATGCCGGCGACGTATTTCCGGGTCTGCTGCAAGGCACGGTCGTGCAGATCGGGCAGGTCGAATGCCATGTTCCTCCCCTTAGAACAAGCGGCCGGGCGGCGGCGGGACGCCCCGCCAGCACAGCCCGTCCATGAAGATCCACGAGCGCCGGTGGATGGCGCTCGGCCCGAGCCACGCCAGCGCCGACTTGTGGACGGGCGCCGGGTACCCGACGTTCGACTCGAACTCGTAGGCGGGATAGTGCTCGGCTTCGGCGCGCATGAGCGCGTCGCGCGTCACCTTGGCTACGCAGGAGGCGGCCGCAACGGCGAGACACGTCGCATCGCCGCGCACGACGGTGGTGACCCGCGAGCCGAGCCCGAGGTAGTCGTAGTTGCCGTCGAGGATGATGCGGTCGGGCTCGTACCCGCGGTCGGCAAGCTGGGCGAGCGCACGGCGCCCGGCCGCGCGCAGCGCTGCCGTCATGCCGAGCGCATCGCACTCCTCGGCCGACGCGTGGCCGATCCCGATGGCGACCGCCCATCGGAGCACCCGGTCGGCGACGACCTCCCGCTCCTCCCGGGTGAGCTCCTTGGAGTCGCGCACGCCCCGCAGGTGATCCGGCGGAGGGACGAGCGCCGCCACCGTGACGGGCCCGGCCCAGGCGCCCCGCCCCACCTCGTCGATGCCGACGACAGTCCGCTCGCCGGCGCGCCAGCACTTCCGCTCGAGCCGCAGGGTCGGAGGCCGGGGGCGCACCGCGGGCGGCGCGCCGGTCTCCGCGCCGGGGACCGGAGGGGCGGAGGCCGAGGCGACCATGGCCGGAAGCTACCAAGCCGGTCCCAGGCAGACGCGCAACCCGCTTTCGGCCCTGGTCAGGTGCCTGTTACGGTCGCGCACGTGAAGCAAGGCACCCGAGTCGAAGTGCGCTCGCGCTTCGACGAGCGGTGGGCACGTGGTTTCGAGGTCGCCGAAGTCGTCGACGAAGGCAGCGACGCCCGCTACAAGCTCAAGCGTCGGTCCGACGGATCGGTCCTCCCCACACTCTTCGTGGACGACGAGGTGCGTGAGGAGAAGAAGCGCTCGATGTGGTGGATTAGCTAGCCCGGAGTTCGCGCTAGCGCTTCAAGCTCTCGATCAGCTCGTCGACCGCGATCGCCTGGTACGTGGTCGTGCGCATCGTTCCGCGCGACGCGAGCGTGATCGCGGCCTTCGACATCGTCGCCTCGTCGGGCGCCTCGATGACGTTGAGGAAGTCGTACTGTCCCAGCAACGCGTACTGGGCGACGACCGTGAGGCCCATCGCTTCGACCTCTTGGGTGACCTCGCGGATCCGGTTCGGGTTCTCGCGAACGGTGGCCCAACCGTCGGGCCCGAGCGTCGTGAGCATGACGTACGTCGGCATCACTCTCCTTTGGCCCCGGGACCGCCGGAGCTTACCGATGCGCCTCCAAGCGGGCGATGTTGCCGGCTTCGCTCGGCTCGGGCTCGGTGGTGAACCACGCGTCGAGCAGCTCGCCGGCGATCTCGGGGGTCGTGAGGCGCAGGCCCATGACGAGGACGTTGGCGTCGTTCCATTTGCGGGCGCCGGCCGCGGTGGCGGCGTCCGTGCAGAGCGCGGCCCGCACGCCCGGCACCTTGTTGGCGGCGATCGAAGCGCCGGTCCCGGTCCAGCAGAACAAGACCCCGGTGTCGACGTCACCCTTGGCGACGGCCTCGCCGACTCGCTGCCCGACCTCGGCCCACTCGATCGGCTCACCGCCGGGCGGCCCCACACGCACGACTTCATGGCCGCGCCGCTCGAGGTCGTCGGCCACTGCGTCGGTCAGTGGCGTCTTCTCGTCGGAACCCAGGACCACTCGCATGCCCTGGATGTTACGGCGACGCGCACGCGACGGACTGCGGCGCCGCGCTAGACAGGCGGCCTTGGACCGGCGTGAGTTCCTGCGACGAACGGCGCAGTTGGGCGGGGCGGTCGCGCTGGGTGGGCCGGTGCTGGGGCTCGGGAGGCCGGGCGCCAGCGGGAGACCGGCGGTCGAGGACTTCACGTCGATGCTCGATCAGCCGGCGAAGGAGTCGCCAATCGACTCCGTCGTCGTCGTGATGATGGAGAACCGGTCGTTCGATCACTACTTCGGCTGGCTCGCGGACGACAAGAAGTACATCGAGCGGGGCAGGAGCCGGTACGGGAAGCGCTTCCGCGTGGACGGCAAGCAGCGGCAGTCGTTCCCCGGCTCAGACGGCACGCCGGTCGCGACCGCGCCGCTGCTGGCGAACCCCGGCGAGGCGAATCCATACCGGGGGTGTGGCCATCCCGATCCCGGACACCAGTGGACCCAGGGGCGCGCCCAGCGCGACGGCGGCTTCCTTGCTCCCGGCAGCGGCAATGACTTGTTTGCGCTCGGCTACTACGGCGGCGACTCGCTGCCGTTCACGTCGCAGCTGGCGCGTGAGTTCACGGTGTTCGACCGGTGGCATGCGTCGGTCCTGGGGCCGACGTATCCCAACCGCGCCTACCTGCACTCGGCCCAGTCGGGCGATTACAAGGACAACACGCTGCCGTTCGCGACAGGCGGGTACCAGTGGGAGACGATCTGGGATCGCCTTGCCAGAGCTGGCGTTTCCGCGGGCTACTACTACACAGATCTCCCCGTCCTCGCGCTGTGGGGCTCTCGTTTGGCCAACTTTCAGCGAAGGATCGAGCAGTACTTCACCGATGCGCAGCAGGGGACGCTGCCGAAGGTCACAATGGTCGATCCTGCGTTCCTCAGCGGTAACCGCACGGATGACCATCCGCATGCCGACATCCGTGCGGGGCAGCGCTTCCTGCGCGACGTGTTCGCCGCGTTCGCGCGGTCGAAGCACTGGAGACGCGGGGCGTTCGTGGTCATGTACGACGAGTGGGGCGGTTTCTACGACCACGTCAAGCCGCCCGTCCTTCCCGACGACCGCGCCAACCCGGTCGACGTCGAGAACTTCGGACAGGCCGGTTTCCGCGTCCCGGCGCTCGTCGCGTCGCCGTACGCCCGGCGCGGGTACGTCGACCACACGCCGTACGACCACGCCTCCGTGCTGCGATTCCTCGAGTGGCGCTTTCTCGGCGCGCCGGCGCGCGGGCCGGGAAAGACCGGGCAGACCTGGTCTCTCACCTCCCGGGATCGCCACGCCAACAACCTGGGGGCGAGCCTCGCCACCGACCGCGTCGACCGGCGCGTCGGCGTCAACCTCGATGTCGCGCTCTTGGACCCGTCCCCGCCCTGTGATGCGGTTCCCGGCGCCGGCGGCGGTCTCTCGGTTCGCTCGCCGGCGCGCGCGGCGGCGCCGGAAGAGCACGCGCTGGAGCAGGCGTACGAGGCAGGTTGGTTCGAGCGCGTCGGGCACGACGTGAGGCCCAGCCCGATGGCGAGGGAGTGGGCCCGGGGATAACGAGTGCTAAGCCGCTTCGGCCAGCGTGCGCGCTTCGGGCGGCACGCCGGCGGCGGCCCGCACGGCCCGCACCTCGGCGGCGAGCAGACCCGCGTACGCCTTCCAGAGCTGACGCAGGTCGGCGCGGAACGACCACACCGGGTGCCCGAAGGACGCCGGCTTGTTCTTCTCCCAGACGAAATGGCTCGCGAATGCGAAGCCGTAGCCGAGCACCGGCACGCCGATCAGCACGATCGGAGCTCGGAACACGACCGCCACCACGATGGCGAGGATGGCCAGCGTCGTGCCGAGCACGTGCACGGCGCGCGTCGCCGGATGCAGGTGCTGGCTCACGTAGTAGGGCCAGAATTCCTCGTACGTGGTCGGTGCCGCGGCGTTGACACCGGGAACGCCGGTGGTGAGATCGACCATCGAGGTCATGCTATGTGGAAGCCATGCTCGACGAGCACCGAGCGCAGCAACTTGCGCCGGCTCTCCACGAGGCCGTCGGTGAGCGGGTAGCCGAAGCGACGGTACGCCTCTGGATACGCGACGGGGCTCCCTGCGCTCACGCGCACGGTCACGGCCTCCTTCGGCAAGAACATGCGACGGCCGAAGGGGAACCAGAGGGCTATACCTTCGTCCAGCACTGCGAAACGCCAGGGGAGATAGCGCGCCACCACCAGACCGCAGACAGCGAAGAACGCGCAATAGAACAGCGCGCCGGCACCGGTTCCGGTCAGCACGATCACCGCGAAGATCAGCATCCCTGGCGGCCAGCACCGCAGGAACACGCTCTGCCCGACATACCGGCTCGGGCTCACTCCACCAGTATGTACATGACAACGCTCGTCTATGCGCGCGAAGCGGCCGGCGGGCGTCATCGCTCGCCGGCCGCTGTCGCTCCGCCGTGGACCGGCGTTACCGCCCGATGCTCGGGTCAGGCGACTCTGCGTGCGCCAGCACCTTGTCCTCCGCCGGGTCCTCACCGGCGAGCACGAGCTCGCTGGTGACAAAGTCGGCGTAGCCGAGGACGCCCATCTCGGGACGGTCGAGACCCATGTCCTCCACCTCCGGCGCGGTCCGGATGCCGCCCTTCATCAGCGCGTCCATGATCTTGAAGAACGCGTAGGCGACTCCGCCCATCACGAAGATGATCGTGAGCGCGCCGATCGTCTGTGCACCGAGCTGACGGATGCCCAGGTCCCAGCTGTAGAACAGCCCGGTCACACCATTCGCCTTCGCGGCCGGCCCCGACGTCGTCAGGTTCCAGCCCGCGCCGTAGTCGCCACTGGCGAACAAGCCGATCGACAGCACGCCCCAGATGCCGCAGGTGCCGTGCACGGATGTGGCACCGACGGGGTCGTCGATCCCGCGCTTCTCGAGGAACAGGATCGAGACCACGACGATGATCCCGGCGATGAAGCCGATCACCGCCGCCGCCCATGGCTGCACGAACGCGCACGGCGCAGTGATGGCTACGAGGCCTGCCAGCATGCCGTTCGCCATCATCCCGGGGTCGGGCTTGCCCATGCGCCGGTAGGCCCACAGCATGCCGCCGACGGCGCCGAAGCCCGCCGAGATAGCCGTGTTCGTGGCCACCATCGCGAAGCGCACATCAGTGGCACCGAGGGTCGAAGCGGCGTTGAACCCGAACCAGCCGAAGAGCAGGATGAACGTCCCGAGCAGGGCCATCGGGATGTTGTGCGCGGCGAGCGTGCGCGGCCTCCCGTCGGGCCCGTACTTGCCCCTCCGTGCTCCCAACACGAGGATGCCGGCAAGACCAGCGACGCCGCCCATTGCGTGCACAACTCCCGATCCCGCGAAGTCCACGTACCCGAAGCCGAGGTGCATGCTGTCGCCGAGCTTGGCGAGCCACCCGCCACCCCACGTCCAGGCGCCGAACAGCGGGAAGTAGATCGCGCCACAGAAGATGGCCCACAGCATGAAGCTCTTCCACTTCCACCGCTCTGCCATCGAGCCCGTCGGGATGGTCGCGGTCGTGTCCATGAACGCGTACATGTACAGGAAGAACGCCGCCGTCGGCGCGCCCAGTGCCGCGTTCTTACCGATCCCACCGAGGTGGGTCAGGGCGAAGCCGCCCTTCCACAGGAACACCCAGTTCCCGGACCCGACGAGGTTGTCGCCTACGGCTTTGTCCAAGCCGAACAGGTTCTGGAAGCTGTACCCGCCGAACATGAACGCGTAGCCCACGAGGAAGAACCCCACGAGCGCGAGCCCGAAGATCATGAAGTTCATCGAGAACACGTGAGCGGCGTTCTTCGCCCGGCAGAAACCGGTTTCGACCAACGCGAATCCAGCCTGCATGAATATGACGAGCACCGCGCCGATGATGATCCACAACAGGTTCAGGCTCACAGCGACGTCGCCGACCGCCACCTTTGGTGTCTTGAACACCGGGGCGGGATCGGTCCCCGCAAACGCGGCCCCCGCCGTCACGCCGACTATGAGCAGGACCAAGGCCACGAGGACCGCGCCCCTCCCCAACCATTTCCTTTTCACATCGTCCTCCTGCTTGTGAATGCTCGAAAAGGCGCCGTTGCCCCCCCTCGCGTGGTTCCAGCCCCTCTGCGCGAGGTAAGGCGAACGTAAGGGGAGGACGTTTCGCGACCGGTGCCGAACCGTGAACGAACCGAAACACCGCTCTGACAGGACTCTGACGGCCGGGTCCCGCCGCGACGGCGGCCCGTATCCTGGGCCGGTGCCGCCGACGACCGTCGCGATCGTCCCCCACACGCACTGGGACCGGGAGTG